>ENA-OQDE01000672-OQDE01000672.1-human-gut-metagenome-genome-assembly--contig:-NODE-672-length-18361-cov-4.211254_pt1 | contig 18361 bp, 18 predicted proteins | sample MGYA00242768_ERZ504595 | MGnify/ENA primary metagenome ERZ504595 (study PRJEB26092, sample SAMD00036307) | human gut metagenome | host: Homo sapiens | study: EMG produced TPA metagenomics assembly of...
GAGAAAATCCTTGTGCATGAGCGTGACCGCAAAGGCAGTATACAGACCACACAGGAGGTCGAGATTTACTTCAATTTCGTGGGTCGTTTCGTTCCCCCTGCGTTTGGCGAAGTGGAGCTTACCCCGGAGGAATTAGAGGAAATCCGCAAGCGTGAGGAACGCAAGGACAGGCTCCACCAGAACTACTTGAAGCGGAAAGCCAATGGTAAACAGAAAGAGTATGAGGAGCGCACGAAAGCCAAGAAAAAAGCGGAGATTGAAGTTGAATCAATCTCGCTTTATTGCGTCACAATTATTTACATATATATGTTACTTTTTAAAAGCCTTGAAATCCTTGATAACCTGCTCACGATGCTTATAGTTATCGCTATTCTTGTCGGGATTCGTCTTATCAATAGCAGTGTCTGTATAAATCATAAGATAGCTGCCGATATCGAAGATAGTGTTACATCGGGAAGTCCGTAGATACTGAATGTGCCGTTGTCCTTAACTGACTTTACAATCTCATCGGCTGTGCTGTTCGTTTTCTTTGTATCATAAGAGTAAAGCTCAATGATAATATTTGAACCTGCATACTTTGCAGCAAACTTTTTACCTTCTTTGGCGCCGATAGCGGACGCATCCATTTTAATGCTGCCGTCTTTACTTCCAAGGTATTCCTTAGCTACAAAATAATCAACAAGTCCGTCAAGGTCATTGCCGTATTTATCATCCTTAACCGAAGATGTTGTAGGCTGAGTGCTGTCCTCGCTTGTCTGTGAAGAACTGTTACCGTCCTTATAAAGCGCATCATTATAGCTGCAACCAACTGCAGTAACCGCAAGAATGCCTGCACATAAAATTGCTGTAAGAATTCTCTTCATAATATTTTTCCTTTCGGTTCATTCTTTCGTTCTGTCATAAGTACAGTATATTATACCGCATATTTTCCGATAAATCAATATAAATTTCAAAAACAATAGGCAGATGCCGAAGCGTCTGCCTTGATTATGTCGTAACATTATTAATATCGTAAGATTTGATTATATAGAACTGCCCTTTCAAATTAAGTGTGAGGCACTCACCATACAGAGTTAATTCTATCACCAAGTCAAGCTCGGGAATTCATAGTTTAGATTATATCAAACTATCTACACGAGTTAAAATTAACCTACTATATATACATTTACATTTCGTCTGCCAAAGCTTACGCATTCATCATATGTGTTGTAGAAACAGTCAACAATTGCAGTTCCCGACATGAGCGCACCGCCTGTGTCAACGGCTGTTGCGTAGCCGTAAACAAAACTGCCGTCTGTTGATACAATGTAAAGCTTTGAGCCATACGGAATGATGTTCGGGTTGACTGCCACACCGCCGTGATAAGCCGTTACGCCTGTTGCCGTAAGTGAACCTGCGGGTGCTGTGTACGCTGTACCTGAACCTGTAACAACCGATGAATAGGCAACGGTGTTGCCGTTCATATCCGTAAATGTGCCGACAGGGTTGCTGACATTTGAACCCTTTGTACCCATAAGTACAACCTTGTCAACAGGCTCTTTTGTGATTTTGGTGTCTACTGTTTTTGAAGATACCTTTTTGCCGTCAACATACTTGCACTTCTTTGTTACAAGAGCTTCGCCCTGTTTGCCCTCAGTCTGAACCTTTGTTTTGCCAAGGTCAACATCTTTTGAATTTTTCTTAACGGTTTCAAAATCAACCGAATGAGTTTCAGTTTCGTTCCTGTAGGTCACACGCTTGATTGTGATGCTGTTTGCGTCCTCAATGTTGCTGTCCTTGTCAACGCTGAGAATATCGTCATCGGAAAGCTTGTAGCCAAGCTGATTGAGGACATCGCAAACATTGCCGTTCGGAACATAAACAATGTCGGTTTTGCCGTCAGCCGTAATTGAAAGATTTTTGCCCTTGTAAACCTTAACGGTGAGATTATCCGAAACCGGAGTTGAAAGTGACGGCTCAACCACCTCGTTATATGCGGGAGTGATGCCTGTTCTTTCAAGCACATCGGCAACCGTACCTTTTGCAAGGCTGACTGTCTGAACATCGCCGTTATAGTCAACGCTGATTTCAACAGCCCTAATCATGCCGTATGTAAATCCGTTTTCATCAAGTCCTGCATAAACGATATCGCCGTTTGCAAGCTCAACACCGTCTGATGTTACAGCATGTTCTGTTTCTGCACTGTAGTTCACGGCAGCAGCTACCGTGTAAATCGAACCTGTAATAATTGCAGCTGCAAGTGCAAAAGTCGTTACGGAACGCAGGGAACGAAAGTTCTCTTTCTTTTTCTGCATAATAAATTTCTCCTGACTTGCAATTTTCTCAGGGTTGATTTTGCATGGAAAATTGCATATTTAATTCATAAACCTTCACTAAAGAGCCGTCTTGCTCTTTACAGGCACACATTATAGGACTGTGTTTTGTGAATGTCAAACCAATCAAAAGTAAATTTTTTGTGCAATTTCACAAGACTTTCGCCTTTATTTTCTATTTTTGCAATATAATCTTGTTTCCTATCGGGAATTATCCTGCAAATTTATATGCAATTTGCAAGAAATTCACTTTTACCATTTCGTTACCGATTTGTTACTGTTTTGTAACTACTTTCTCATAGAGAATTTTATCGCTTTAAACAGCCGTTTTTAATGCTTTTTTAGCAACAAAAACGAGGTCAAATAGACCTCGTTTTCTGCTGTATTTATTCATCTTTTTTCTTTGTAATTGTTTTTTGTGATTTTTGTTCTATTTCTTTAATACTACTCTTTGGAGTGGGCAAATCTTCCGGCATAGTACCGCCAAGTTCCTTTATTGTTTCACGGACTTTTTTGCCAACATGATAATGGGTTTGATTAGCCTCCTGCTTGCCCTTTATATTATCTCTTCTAAGTTTTTCTTCAGTTTGAGTTGCTCGGAATAAATTAGCAGCTAATTCAGTGCTACCCATATAATCCAAAATTTTCTGACTTTTCTTTAAGCCCTTTTTATTATGTATTTCTTTCGCTCCAAGTCCACCGTAAAGCCCTTTATATCCATAATTTTGAAATATAGCATAATCCCTTTGTTCTACAACACCCGCATCATGCGCTGCATCTGCCAACATAGAATTATGTCTTTTTAATTCATTTCTGATTGCTAATCTTTTTGCATCTTCAGATAAGGAATCAAAATTTTCAGAAAGTTCTTGTTGTCTTGTTTTTACAGCAAAATAAGTTTGTCCAAGGGATATAATTTCCTTTTGAGGATCACCGTTCATAACGATTAGATAGCAAGCGTAACGAGATAATTTTATTATCTTTTACTTTTCTATTTGCACCATTACCTATCTTTCTTACAACTTCGCATTCTTCAAAATGTTCATCTATATCATAACCGCTGTTTTCACATGATACAGCCGCTCTTTGAACAGCTTCATAAAAATTTCGCCATTGCGAATATTCAAGCACTTCCTGAAGTTCTCTCGCATACCAAAATTCTTGACCATATTCATTAATCTGTTTGATGTTCTCAAATATTCGGTCGCTATACTTTTCAATACTAGTCATGGCTATCCTCCTCTGTGCAAAATATACAAAATTTTCGTTTTTTTACAACATTTTGCTGGCATCAGCAAATGTTATTATTCAAATTACTAATCTTAAATCAGCTATTATTATATAATAATTATAATGTAACTCACATTAAAAATCAACACTAAAGTTTTATAATGTTGTTTCATTTGCGTGCTTTTTGCGGTACTCCGTAGGGGTGATTCCTTTCAGCTTTCTGAAAACCTTTGAAAAGTATAACTGATCTGAAAACCTACCGAGAGGGCGACATCCTTAATCTGAACATCCGTGTTGTTAAGCATTGTGCAGGCTCTGCCGATTCGGCAGTTGTTGATGTACTCGATAACCGAAAATCCCGTTTCTTCCTTAAAAAGTCTGTAAAGGTAAGTGCGGTCAATCTGAACTTTGTCAGCAACGCTTTTAACTGTACATGAAACCTGCCGAAAGTTTCTTTCTATATAATCTCTCGCCTGCATAATGTAGTCGGTTTCGGTTGATTTCCGACTCGGATAATACTGAATATAGTATGACAGCAGAATAAGCACCTTGCCGTTTGTGCGACAGGCGGCGTAAACCGTGTCGCTGTTGTCATCACAGACATCAAAATATTGAAAAAGACTTTCAACGGGAATTTCGGGGGCAACAGGACGGCTTTTTGAAAAATTGGTTCGGCTTATCATTACGGCAATTTCAAACCCCGTGAGTTCAACCCATTTGTATTCAAACATTATATTCGGATACGCCTTGACGCTTATGCTTGAATACGGAAAAGCATAACCGAATTACCCCTTTTCACGGGATATTCGATGCCATCTATAATAAAAATTCCCTTGCCTGCCGTAACAAGAAACAGACCGTAGGTTTCACGCATTGCGGGTTTGATTTCAAAATCAATATCAGGAATCCTCACACCGCACGAAACACAAACATTTGACAGTACTCTGTAATTACTATTTTGTTCCATATAATCGCCTCAAATACAACATTTGTCCATAATATCATAACATATCTATATAGATTTTCGTGCTTTTTCACGCTATAATTATGTTATTATACAATAATTTTGCATTTTTGACAATAGGGGATTCGGAGTGAAAAATTTTGAACTATAAATACGAAATAATAAATTATGACCAAAACACACCTGCAAAGGTTATGTATCTTAACCTTTCGTCAGAAACACACAAGACTGAACTTCATTGGCACAGAGAGCCTGAGCTTGTCTATGTGATTGAAGGTCAGGCAGAATGTCCGAGAAACGGCGAAACAACGCTTGTAAACGAGGGGGATTTTATTCTTTTCAACAGTGAAGATGTTCACCTTGTTCGGCCTGTTGTCGGAACAAGCGTCCGCCTTGTGTGCATTCAGCTTTCGTTTGAATATATGCGAATGTTCTGCAAGTCAATTGACAGCGTTGTTTTTGACCTTTCTGTTTCTCCTCAAACGAAACAGAAGCTTATTGAAGTTCTTCAGGAAATTGCCGAAACAAATCCCAATGATGAGTACAGCACACTTCTTCAAATTGCTCATGTCAATAAGATTTACTATCTGCTCTTGAAGAATTGCACCTGCTTTAAGAGAGCGACCAACAATCCGATTATTCCACGCAGAGATTTTTCATATGCAAAAACAGCAATTGCATATATTAACGAAAACTACAAGCGTGAAATTCCTCTTAACGAGATTTCATCGGTTGTAAATCTTTCTCCGTCTTATTTTTCAAAGTACTTCAAAAGCATCACCCGTGTGAGCTTTTCGGAGTATCTTGCAAACCTCCGACTTGAAAATGCAATCAACGATATGCTTGATAAGAACTCGACGGTTTCTGCCGCTGCACTTGAAAACGGCTTTGCAAATGTAAAGTCATTCATCACACAGTGCAAAAAGGTCTACGGTCTTACACCGGCGCAGTATAAAAAGAAACTTCTCAACAGATAAAATTTTAAAGGCTCAGAACTTTGTAAAGGTTCTGAGCCTTTTTGCATACGGCATACAGCCGTTTCCTATTGATAAAGTTTATCCTTGAAAAATTTCGCCACCATATCCCACAGCTTTTCCTGTGCAAAAAATATGTCGGCGTGTTCCGCTCCGTTAATTGCAACCAATGTGACATCGCAACCGTTTTTCTCAAGCAAATCGTGCAATTCGGCACTTTGCGAAAAAGGAACGGTGGTATCGTCTGTTCCGTGAAAAATCATAAACGGCGGTGCTGACGGGGTTACATACGAAACGGGGCAACACTTCATTGCCTTTTCCTTATTGAGTGCAACATTCATTCCGAGCATGAGCGACTCCATACTTGCCGCCGAAGTTAACGGCGATTCATATGGAAATGTCGAAACATCAGTCGGCGGATAAAAGGCACAGCAAGCCTGTACCTCGCTTGAACAGTCAAGATAATTTCCGACATCAAGAGCCTTATCATTATCCAAAGCACACATGGCAGCAAGATAGCCTCCTGCGGATTCGCCTGCAACACCGATTTTGTTTTCATCTATATTATAACGGTCTGCGTGAGCCTTGATGTAGCGAATAGCTGCTTTTACATCCTCCAACGGCATCGGATATGCCCCTTCATTGCTTGTGCGATATTCAACACTTGCAACCGCAAAGCCCTCGAGTGCCAACTTTGCAAGATAAGCAAAATGGGCAGATTTATCCAGTCTTATCCAACCGCCACCGCAAAACCACACAATACACGGGTATTTTTTGTTTTTTAATTTTGGATAAATCAAGTCGAGTTTCAAGTCTCTTGTGGTGTGTCCGAACCATGCGTCAACCTGTGCATAGGTTATGTCGGATACGGTAAAATATCTCGGTTTTTCAATTTTAAGATTCATTTCAAACTTCATAATATTATCCCTTATCAGTTGTATTTGCGGAGCAAGCCTATATTATATGACTCAATCTCCGAAAGGTCGCTTTCGCTGAAATTGTAGTTTTTGTGATACCAGCTCCGGCTCTCATAGTATTTCTGAATTGATTTTGTTTTGAAAACATATCCGTGACGGGCATAGATTTCATTGATTGCATCCTGTGCAACATCTCCGCCGAGTCCCGTAACTTCATCTACAGTAAGTTTTCTTTGTGACGAATGCGGAAATATAAAACCGTTGTTACGGCTTTCGTCTGATTTTGACGAAGAACTGTTTGAACCTTCATGCCTCTTAGCATCATCACTCTTTGTCGGCTCTGTTGATTTTGTGTAACTTTCGGTTGCATTCATATTGTTGCCCTTTACGGTAACGGTACAGGTTGCCTTTTTGCCGTTTGCGGATTCGCAGGTGATTGTTACAACGCCTTCGCTTTCACCAAGAACCATGCCGTTGCCGTCAACACTTGCAACCTTCGGATCCGATGACGACCACACAAGGTTGTCGGACGGTGCGTCAACAGGTTTAACCTTTGCCTCAAGCTGAATTTTACCTCCCTGTTTTACGGAAGTTGAGCTCTCGCTCAGAGTCACGCTTTCAATCTCTTTGTCAAGAACGGTCACATTGCAAAGTTTTTTAAGTCCGCTTTCGCTCTCTGCCGTCACAACGGCTGTTCCCTTTGATTTGCCTGTGATTGTTCCGTCATCAACGGTCACAATTTTATTATCCGAAGATGACCAGCTTATTTTTCCCGCATCCGCACCTCGGGTTCAATTGTTACCGAAATATGCTTAGTATCTCCCACACGAAATTCAATTTCTTCATAGCTCAATTTCATGCTCTTGGCTTGTTGTACAAAGCATGAGCAAATCACAAACGGCACAAGCATAATCATCGCCAAAACGGGTATTAATTTTTTCACAAATACTCCCCCTGTCCTTAATATATGTAAAATCCTTGTTCTTATCTGTATTCTAACCTATTTATATACTTTTGTAAACCACAGCCGATCAACTTTCATTCACAAGCTTTTCAAGACCTTCTCTGCTCTTTATAAGTATTCTTCGGTACTCGGTAGAAATGTATCCCGATTTTGCAAATCTGCTCAGAGTTTTGCTGACCGTTACCCTCGATACGCCTACCGTGTTGGCAATTTCTTCATGTGTAATTGCAACAGAACCGTTATGTTCGCTTTCAAGCAAGAACCCTGCAATACGGGCGTCTGCCTGCATAAAGGTCATTGAGTCAAGCTGTGATGACAAAAGTCTTATTCTGTTGGCAAGAATTTCAAGCAATTCAAACGCAAGCGTAGGGTGCTGTGCGATAATGTCGGTCAATCGCTTTTTGTCAATCATTATAACTTCGGTATTTGTAAGTGCCTTGGCGGAACTGACTCTCGGCTTTTTGTCAAAAAAAGCACCCTCACCGATAATCTCGCCGTGTCTTGCCGTGTTGAGAGTTTTCTCGTTGCCGTCAACGGAATTCATATACACCTTTACACTGCCCTTTTTGATGTAGCAAAAGCTTTGCGCCGTGTCGCCCTGAAGATAGATTATCTCATCTTTTGCGTATTTTCTGACGCTCCCCGACTGTTCAATCAGCGACTGCATATTCTCATGAACAGTGCTGTTTGCGTGTCCGCAGGCATTAATCGTGTGTTCCATAATTCACCGCCCTAATAATCCGATTTATTTCCTTAATTGTAACATAGTTTACAATCTTTTTGCAAGGTGTATGCAATAATTATCTTAAAAGAAAAGGAGTGATTTATTATGGGTATGACTATGTCGCAGAAGATTCTTGCGGCTCACGCAGGACTCAGCGAAGTCAAGGCAGGTCAGCTTATTGAGGCAAAGCTCGATATGGTTCTCGGTAACGATGTAACATCTCCCGTAGCCATTAATGTATTCGAGGAAAACGGCGCTACCTCAGTATTTGACAACACAAAAATCGCAATGATTATGGACCACTTTACACCTAATAAAGATATCAAGGCAGCAACACAGGTTAAACAGGTTCGCACATTTGCAGACAAATATGATATCAAAAACTACAGAGATGTCGGTCAGATGGGTATTGAACACGCACTTCTCCCCGAACAGGGACTTGTAGGACCGGGCTGTCTTTGCATCGGTGCTGACTCACACACCTGTACATACGGTGCACTCGGCGCATTCTCAACAGGCGTCGGCTCAACAGATATGGCGGCAGGTATGATCAGCGGTAAGGCTTGGTTCAAAGTTCCGTCAGCTATCAAATTCAACATCGTAGGCAAGCCACAGGGTTTTGTAAGCGGTAAGGATGTCATTCTCCACATCATCGGCAAAATCGGCGTTGACGGCGCACTTTACAAATCAATGGAATTCACGGGCGAAGGTCTTAAATACCTCAACATTGATGACAGACTTTGCATTGCAAACATGGCAATTGAGGCAGGCGCAAAGAACGGTATCTTCCCTGTTGACAACATCACCCGTGAATACTGCAACGGCAGATATCAGGTACCCCTGTCGAATACACGGCAGACGAGGACGCTGTCTATGACGAGGAGTACACAATCGACCTTTCAACTCTCCGTCCGACAGTTGCATTCCCGCATCTTCCCGAAAATACAAAAACAGTTGATGAAATCGGCGAAAAAGAAGTTAAGATTGACCAGTGCGTAATCGGTTCATGCACAAACGGCAGAATTTCAGACCTGCGTGCCGCCGCAAGCATTCTCAAGGGCAAGAAGATTGCAAAGAATGTTCGTTGCATCATCTTCCCCGGCACACAGCAGATTTGGCTTGACGCTATGCACGAAGGTCTTTTTGATATCTTCATTGAGGCAGGCGCAGTTGTTTCAACACCGACCTGCGGTCCGTGTCTTGGCGGTCATATGGGTATTCTTGCCGCAGGCGAAAGAGCAATCTCAACAACTAACCGTAACTTTGTCGGCAGAATGGGTCATGTTGACAGCGAAGTTTATCTTGCAAGTCCGGCTGTTGCCGCCGCAAGTGCTGTCGCAGGCTACATCATTGACCCCGAAAAGGTATAAGAAAGGCAGGTAACAAACAATGAACGCAAAAGGTACTGTACACAAGTTCGGCGACAATGTGGATACCGATGTAATTATCCCTGCTCGCTACCTTAACACCGCATCTCACAAGGAGCTTGCGGCTCACTGCATGGAGGACATTGACGCAGATTTCGTAAATAAGGTTAAAGAGGGCGACATTATGGTTGCCGAAAAGAACTTTGGCTGCGGTTCTTCCCGTGAACATGCGCCAATCGCAATCAAAGCAAGCGGTATTTCATGTGTAATCGCATCAACCTTTGCAAGAATTTTCTATCGTAACTCAATCAACATCGGTCTTCCGATTCTTGAATGTGACGAGGCGGCAAAGGATATCAAGGATGGCGATACAGTTTCCGTAAACTTTGACACAGGCGTCATCACAAACGAAACAACAGGCAAAACATATCAGGCTGAGCCGTTCCCCGAGTTCATTCAGAACATCATCAAAAAAGGCGGTCTCATCAACTCGATTATGTAATCCGTTGATTTTGATTTATAATTATAACAGAACAATAAACGCAGACTTGTAAATAAGTCTGCCGTATTTTTTAGTTTGTAAAAACAGTCTTTTATGAGAGAAACAAAAATGCCCGAGCGTAACATTGTGACATTTATAAAATTACATTCAACATATATTTCCTACCATTACTTGCGGGAGAACGAGGTTCTCCCCTACAAATTAACCGTAAATTTCATATAAAATAAAAAATCACATCAATACCTTATTCGGGCATATAATGCAATTACTTTATCAAACTATCTTCTCGAATTGGGAACGGCGACTCGCCGGGACTCCACACATCTTTGCCGCCTCTTCAAAGCTGACAACATCATCTTTTTCGGTATCGTTTTTATATTCATCTAATAATCCTGCACAATACAGGTCATCGGCACTTTCATCAGCAACCAATCCCTGCAAATATGCAATTGCGTAGCCGAGTTTGTAATCGGGCATATTGTTTATAAGCTGAATAGCAAGTTCTTTATAGCTCATAATCAAACCTCCGTTTCAAAAAGCCTAACCGATAATTACTCTTTGCTTTATTGTAACAGATAAATTTAAAATAATCAACATAAAATCATATATTGCTTTTTAGTTAAGTGACACATTATATGTTGCTAAAATTATCCCGACAGATTTTGCTCTGTCGGGATTGTTGTTTATAATATTATTTTCTTGTAATTGACCAACCTGTTGCGTTGTAACCGCTGATTGTCTTGCCGTTTTTGTCGATGCAACGGAGAGTGTATGTAACCTTCTTGCCCTTCTTTGCACCCGAGTCCGTATAACTTGCAGCTGTTGTGTCTTTAACCTTTTTCCAACTTCCGCCTGCATATTTTCTGTAAAGTCTGTAGCCGTATACACCTGCAACCTTGCCCCATGTTACGCTTACACCCTTTGAAGTGTTTGTAAGCTTTGTGATTTTCGGTGCAACGGGTGCATATTTTTTCGACCAACCCTTTGAATTGTAACCGCTTACGGTATTTCCGTTCTTATCAATACAACGGATTGTGTAGGTTTCCGTTCTGTTCGGACTTACTCCCGAGTCGGTAAAACTTGTCGCAGTTGTATCCTTAAACCTTTTCCAACCGCCTGATGAGGTCTTGTAGTAAAGTCTGTAACCGTAAACTCCTGCAATTTTGTTCCAACTGAGCTTGATACCGCCTGAAGTGTTTTCAAGCTTTGAAATTGTCGGAGCAACAGGAGTGTATTTCTTTGACCAACCCTTTGAGTTGTAACCGCTGACAGTATTGCCGTTCTTGTCAATGCAACGCATTGTGTAGGTTTTTGTCTGATTTACGCTTACCGCTGAATCGGTATAACTTGTTGCAGTTGTGTCCTTAATTCGTTTCCAACCGTTTGAAGTTTTCTGATAAACTCTGTAACCGTAAGCACCCGAAACTTTATTCCAGCTTATTTTGATACCGCCCGAAGTATTTTCAAGTTTTGAAATTGACGGTGTCTGCAAAGTTTTATCAAGTGCAACAAAGTTAAAGCTGTTTTTCTTAGCGTAAGATTCTGCGACAGTACCTCTGTAACCCTTAACAGTAAAATCTTTAACCTTGTTTATTTTATAATTATCAAAATCAAAAACAAAGCCGATTGCATAATCGTCTATTTTAGTTACATTTTTCTCAATTGTAACTGTTTTAAGATTTGAGTTATCAAGTAGCATACCGTAACTTCCGACATAACCATTGCATAGTTCTTTTAATGAAGTAGGTGTTGTATAGGCAGAATCCTTTTTGTTATACGGATAAAGAATAATTTTAGTCTTATTCTTGTCATACCAAATACCGTTTTCAGAGGTATAGTTTTTATTATTGAGGTTGACATTCACCTTTTCAAGCGAAGTACATCCTGCAAATACCTGTCCACCTACTGTTTTCAAATTGCTTCCTATATTAACACTCTTTAATTCCGAACATCCTGCCATTGCTATATTATCCATAATTATCACGCTGTCGGGGATGTCAATAGTTTCAAGACTTGTACAATGCGATAATGCACCCATTCCGATTTCGGTCAAATTCTTTGAAAGCTCTATATTTTTCAGATTGGTGCAATAAGAGAAAGCAAGTCCGTCAAGAACCGTAACGCTGTCGGGAACAGTAATGTTTGTCAAACTTGAACAATTAGAAAAAGTCCATGATTCAATGCGTTTGACACCGTCAGGAATATTTAGATTTTTCAGTCCCTCACAATCTAAAAATGCCCAATTACCGATTCTGTTTACTGTTTCGGGAATTTTCACACTTGTCAGATTCTTTTCTTCATAGAAAGCATAACCCGAGATATTGGTAATGCCCGACTTGAGGGATAATTCTGTATTTTTAGGCATATCGCCTTTGTAACCGTAAGCACTCTCGCCTATATATACCACACCGTCAGGCTGACTGTTAAGCCACTTTGTTTTTTCAAAAGCTCTTCCGCCGACATATGGTAAATCATCCGAAACTGTAACACTTGCAAGATTTTCACAACCTGAAAACGCATACTCGCCCACACTTGCAACACTCCGAGGAATTGTTATTTCCGAAAGTTTTTTACACTCAACAAAAGCAAAAGCGCCGATACTTTTCAAGGTTTCCGAGAAATTAACGCTTGTAAGTTTTTCGCAAGAGCCAAAAGCGTCATTTTCTATTCTTTCAATGCCGTCATTGAAGTTAAGTTTTGTGAGTCCCTGACAATTATAAAAAGCGTACTTGTCAATATGTTTTACACTGCTTGGAATTAAAATGGCGGTAAGATTTGCACAATCTTTAAAAGCCGACTCTGAAATGCTGACTGTATCGGATTTTACAGTAATTTTGGTGTTGCGTGGCATGTCGCCTTTATACTTATACGCTACTTTTCCGACATACACAAGACCGTTCGGCTGATTATTAAACCACTTTGTGTTATTAAATGCATTTTCACAAACAGTATCAAGATTGCTGGAAAATTTAATTCTCTCAAGTTTTATACAGCCGTTAAAAGCGGAAAATCCAATTGTTGTAACTCCGTTCGGAATGGTAACGCTTGTAATAATTCCGTTGTCACTCAATGCACCGGTATCAATTTGTTTTACCGTGTGACCGTTAATTGCCGAAGGAATGGACAAAGATGATGCCATACCGTCATAGTCAGTAATTGTACACGAATTATCGTCTTCTATTTTGTATTGAAAATCACCATAGGTAAGGTCATCCTCCGATGCGTTTACCGTAATCGGAGCAACAACAATTATACTTAAAAGCATAGTAATCGTCAGAAATACAGATGTCAAACATTTAATCTTTGTTTTCATAAATAAGCCTCCTTAAAATATAATACTCGTTGTCTGTCAACTCGATTATACACCTTGATATTTGCAATTGTCAATAAAATTATTTTTAATTTCAAAGCATTTTTATGAATGTTATAGAAATTCACATTGTTTTTTAATATGTCATACCAAAAAGCATCGGACAAATAATGATTGAATTTTTTGTTATGATAACATCATATAAAATTCGCAAAGTAAAGGTCATAATGTAGGGGAGAACCGTGTTCTCCCGCTCGTGTGCAATGCACACGATTGAACGCTGTGCGTTCAAATTATACACAACTCATCACCTTTTCATCAAAAATCTATTAAACAAAAACATTCATCACACGGGCGGATAATATCCGCCCTACAGTATATCAACAACTTTGTAACATTTATATAATATGTAACGACAAAAAAGCCTCCCGAACAAACGGGAGGCTTGGATGCTTTTACGCACAAATATTTAAAGTAAAACCTTTTAACAAATTACTTCTTGTAAGATGTGTGCCAGATTTCCTTAGCATACTGGAGGATTGTACGGTCAGATGAGAACTTACCTGCATTTGCAATGTTGATAAGGCACTTCTTACCGAATTCCTTACGGTTAGCATACTCTGTGTTAGCTCTGATCTTTGTATCAACATAATCGGGAAGGTCATAGATGAGGAAGTAGTTATCAGCCTTCTGCCATGAAGAATCCTTGAGGAGTGAATCATGGAGTTCCTTGAAGCTGCCTTCGCCCTGAGCGCCGCCGTCATCAAATGTGCCGTCGATAAGAGTATCAACAACTCTCTTAATTTCCGGATTAGCGTCATAAAGAGCCTTTGGATGGTAGCCTTCCTTCTTCATTCTCTCGATATCCTCAACCTTTGCGCCGAAGATGTACTCGTTCTCAATGCCTGCGCACTCAGCGATTTCAACATTAGCACCGTCAAGTGTACCGAGTGTAGGAGCACCGTTGAGCATGAACTTCATGTTACCTGTACCCGATGCCTCAAGACCTGCTGTTGATGTCTGCTCAGAAAGGTCAGCAGCAACAACAATCTTCTCAGCGTAAGATACATTGTAGTTAGAAATGAAGTAAACCTGAAGGAGATCCTTTGTTTCGGGATCGTTGTTTACAAGCTTAGCAATCTCGTTGATGTACTTAATGATTGCCTTTGCTCTTGCATAACCCGGAGCAGCCTTTGCGCCGAAGATAAATGTTGTAGGAGTCCAGTTCTTAAGCTTCTTATCCTTCAATCTGAAGTAGATTGTCATGATTGAGAAAGCGTTGAGGAGCTGTCTCTTGTACTCGTGAAGTCTCTTAACCTGAATATCATAGATTGAATCGGGATTTACATCGTAGCCGTCCATCTTCTTGATGTAGTCTGCGAGCTGCTGTTTCTTCTTCTTCTTGATATTGTTGAACTTTGTGATTGTTCTTGTGTCAATGCAGTCATTGAGCTTTTCAAGAACTGAAAGGTCTGTAAGCCATGCATCTGAGCCAACCTTCTCTGTGATAAGAGCAGAAAGCTCAGGGTTGCAAAGGCCGAGCCAACGGCGCTGTGTGATACCGTTTGTCTTGTTCTGGAATCTCTCGGGATATACCTGATACCACTCTTTGAGTACATCAGCCTTGAGGATTTCTGTGTGAAGCTCGGCAACACCGTTTACATATGTTGATGCGTATGTTGCAAGTCTTGCCATATGAACAACATTACCGTCGATAATGCGCATCTTAGCCTTTGTATCCTCATGCACACCCTTAGCAGTAAGCTCTTCCTGGCACTTGTTGGCGATAAGGCAGATGATGTGATAAATCTCAGGAATAACCTGTGTCATAAGGTCAGCAGGCCACTTCTCGAGAGCCTCGCCGAGAACTGTGTGGTTTGTATAGTTAAATGTCTTTCTTGCAATTTCAAAAGCATCGTCAAAGTTGAAGCCTTCGTTCATAAGAAGTCTTACAAGCTCGGGAACACATGATACAGGATGTGTATCGTTAAGCTGAATTGTGTTTTCCTTAGCAAAGAAGCTGAAATCATTGCCGTGCTTCTTCTTATAACGGCGCATAATGTCCTGAAGTGATGCAGAACAGAAGAAATACTGCTGTTTAAGTCTGAGAACCTTGCCCTCATACTTGTTATCGTTAGGATAAAGAACCTTTGTGATGTTTTCGGCATCGTTCTTTTCCTGAACGGCATTGTTGTACTCTGTGTTGTTGAAAGCAGTAAATCAAAATCGTTTACTGCCTCAGCCTGCCAAAGACGAAGTGTGTTGATGTTTGTTGTCTTACAGCCGATAACAGCCATATCGTAAGGAACAGCCTTAACTGTCTGGCCCTTGAATGATACTGTAACAGCCTCATCTTCAACACGGTTGCACCACGGATCTTCAAATCTCTGCCAGTTATCAGCTGTTTCAACCTGATAACCGTTTTCGATAAGCTGCTTGAAAAGACCGTACTTGTAACGGATTCCGTAGCCGTCAAGCGGTACTTCCTGTGTAGCAGCACTGTCGAGGAAACAAGCGGCAAGTCTGCCGAGACCGCCGTTACCGAGAGCGGCATCGTCGATATCCTCAAATACATTGATGTCAATGCCCTTCTTTTTGAGGAGCTTTGTAACATCTTCAAGAATGCCGAGGCAGTAGAGGTTGTTGTACATCATTCTGCCCATGAGGAATTCTGCAGAGAAATAGTAAGCTCTGCGTTCGCTGTCATGTTTAATCTTGCTTGCTTCCCAGTTGCCTGCGATTTCGCCCATTACTGCTTTGCCGAGTGAGTAGTGAAGCTCAGCGGGTGTGAGCTCTTCAATCTTTTTGCAGTACATAGACTGAGCTGTGAGTTCAAGCTTTTCCATAATATTACCCATTTGTTTAGTCCTCCAGTCGTCCACTTTTTTCAGACATAGTTTTTAATTTATCAGCAAGCTCATCAGTAAGAGCTGCACCATTGAGTCTCCATACCCAGTTTCCGCCGAGTGTTGACGGAATGTTCATTCTTGCCTCCTTGCCAAGGCCGAGAATGTCCTGCATAGGTACGATTGCTGTATCTGCCTTGCTTTCATAAGCAACACGGATGAGTCCCCAGTTGAACGGTTCGTCATCAGGCATCTGACAATAACTTCTTGCATAGTTAACGTCCTCGGGTTTAGCTGTTTCAAGCCAGCCCATAACAGTATCGTTATCGTGAGTACCTGTGTAAACAACACAGTTTTCGGTGTATTTATGGGGAAGATAGTCGTTCTCTTCACCACTGTCGAAAGCGAATTCAAGAACCTTCATTCCCGGATAGCCTGTCTGCTCCATAAGCTCGGTTACATCGGGAGTGAGTGTTCCGAGGTCTTCGGCAACAATATCAATCTTGCCGAGTGCCTCTTCCATCATATTAAAGAACTTAATGCGCGGACCTTCAACCCATTCACCGTTGATTGCGTTTTCGGCAGGATAAGGAATTGAATAGTAGCTTGCAAAAGCTCTGAAATGGTCAATACGGGTGATGTCATAAAGCTTTGATGCGGCTTTGATACGCTCAAACCACCACTCATAGTCGGTAGCCTCAAGGTAATCCCAATCATAGAGAGGATTGCCCCAAAGCTGACCTGTTGCCGAGAAGTAATCCGGCGGACAGCCTGCAACTGCGATGGGATCACCGTCGTCATAAAGCTGAAACAGCTCGGGATTTGCCCATGTGTCTGCGCTGTCATGGCAACATAGATTGGCATATCGCCCAAAATCTTGATGCCGAGACCGTTTACATACGCACGGAAGGATTCCCACTGCTCATAGAATTTGAACTGTACAAACTTCCAGAAATCAACATCATCCTTGAGCTTGCGTTCATAACGCTTCACGCAGCCTCATCACGCATTTTGATTTCCTCATCCGGCCATTCTGTCCAGGAAACCATGTCAAAGCTCTTTTTAACTGCCATATAAAGTGCATAGTTTTTGAGCCATGAACTGTTTTTACGCTTGAAGGATGTAAATGCCTTCTGGTCACCCTTTTTGAAGTTATCGTAAGCAATCTTCAAAACTTCAAAACGGTTGTTGTAGATTTTCTCATAGTCAACCTCGGCGTCATCTGAGCCCCAGTCACGGCTCATGACCTCTTCCTTAGTCAAAAGACCTTCTTCACAAAGAGTGTCAAGGTCAATGAGGTAAGGATTGCCTGCATAGGTTGAAAAAGACTGATACGGTGAATCACCGTAGCTTGTCGGTCCAACGGGGAGAATCTGCCAGATTGTCTGACCTGATTTTTTCAGAAAGTCAGCAAACTTGCGAGCCTCTTTGCCGATGGTGCCGATACCGTAGGGGGATGGAAGCGAAGTAATCGAAAGGAGAACACCTGCGCTTCTAGCCATAAAAATCAACTCCATTCTGACGGACTGTTAAATTTTTTAAATCTGCGAATTCGGGCGCAATTCGCCCCTGAACCCACAGTATCAAGATAATTTTAGCACATAATCTAAATTTTTACAAGTTATTTTTTTAACAACGACAAGTTATTGCAATATACTCAAAATAGTCAGTAAAACAGCGTCAGAAGTTAGTTTTCTTATATAGCCTCTTGAATTTACCATGTTAATACTGCCGCCAAGCATAAGCTTTATTGCATAACTTTTGTCTTTTGTGCTGATTCCGCAATAAACAAGACCGACAGGCTTTTCGGGAGTTCCGCCCGTAGGACCTGCAATTCCCGTTGTACTTACGGCTAAATCCGCACCCGAAACATTTCTTGCACCCTCTGCCATCTGCATTGCTGTTTCAGCCGAAACTGCGCCAAGCACAGACAGCGTTTCGTTTGAAACTCCAAGCACCTTATGCTTCATTTCATTTGCATATGTGCAGACACCGAAATCAAACACATCGCTTGCACCGCTTACTGCGGTAATTCTTTCGCTTAAAAGACCGCCCGTACAGCTTTCTGCGGTTGCAAGCTTTACGCCCTTTTCACGGAGCTTTGCAACAACATTTTCCTGGAGCGTGTCGGAATTGAGATTGTTTTTTCTCAAAAGCCGAACCACATCTGTATCTGTCAGAGTTATCATTAATAATCATCTCCGAAAATTTTTCGTATATCCATATTTTAGCACCGGCATATGAATATTGC
>ENA-OQDE01000673-OQDE01000673.1-human-gut-metagenome-genome-assembly--contig:-NODE-673-length-18347-cov-3.181998_pt1 | contig 18347 bp, 14 predicted proteins | sample MGYA00242768_ERZ504595 | MGnify/ENA primary metagenome ERZ504595 (study PRJEB26092, sample SAMD00036307) | human gut metagenome | host: Homo sapiens | study: EMG produced TPA metagenomics assembly of...
ATAAAAAGATTAAAACGACAGAGAGTTTACAAATGCGTTTTGGTAACGGAAGTAAAAACCTTGTAATCAAATCGAGAAACTAATGGTCCATCAATCCGCAACAAAGAAAAGAATAATTTTTGGATTAACCATCTTTTTGGAAAGTTAATTTGCGGATTATCAGAAAAAAAGTAGGCCGGGGGAACCTGGCGGGGTGGGTGTTGATGGTGATTTTATCTTGTTTATAGATGGAATATCAGTGAAATATCGATAAAAGATGTGTGAAAGATGGGTGGCGTTGCTGAAATAAATCTGCAATGTCTTTTGAAATTTGAAAGATTAGCACTAATTTTGCACCCTCTTTGAGTATAGAACAAAGTATAAATCAAATAAATAATTGTCAGAATGAACGTTTCATTACAAAACATTGACAAAGTAAGCGCAGAGCTACTGTAAAGCTTGAGAAAGCCGATTATCAGGAGAAGTAGACAAAGAGTTGAAGTCACTCCGTCAGAAGGCACAGATTCCGGGATTCCGTAAAGGTATGGTTCCGACAAGTCTTATTAAAAAGATGTATGGTAAGTCGGTAATTGCAGAGGTTGTGAATAAGGCACTGCAAGAAGCTGTTTACAATTATATTAAAGAAAATAAGGTGAATATGTTGGGCGAGCCGTTGCCTAACGAAGAAAAGCAACAGAATATTGATTTCGATACAATGGAAGAATTCGATTTCGTATTCGACATTGCTTTGGCACCTGAATTTAAAGCAGAAGTAAGTGCTAAAGATAAAGTAGATTATTATACTATCGAAGTTTCTGACGAATGATCGACAACCAGGTGAAGATGTATACTCAACGCACTGGCAAGTATGATAAGGTAGACGCTTACGAAGATAATGATATGCTGAAAGGTCTGCTGGCACAGTTGGACGAAGAAGGCAACACAAAAGAAGGTGGTATCCAGGTAGAAGCTGCAGTATTGATGCCTGCTTACATGAAGAACGACGATCAGAAAGCTATTTTGCTAATGCAAAAGTAAATGATGTATTGGTGTTCAATCCGAATGTGGCTTATGACGGACATGCTGCTGAACTGGGTTCTTTGTTGAAGATTGACAAGGAAATTGCAAAAGACGTGAAGTCTGATTTCAGCTTCCAGGTAGAAGAAATCACTCGTTTTGTTCCGGGTGAATTGACACAGGAAGTATTCGACCAGGCATTCGGCGAAGGTGTTGTGAAGACTGAAGAAGAATTCCGCGCTAAGATTAAAGAAGAAATCGCAGCTAGATTTGTGGCTGACAGCGATTATAAATTCCTGATCGACATTCGCAAGGTGATGATGGAAAAAGTAGGTAAACTGGAATTCTCTGATGCCCTGCTGAAACGTATCATGTTGCTGAATAACGAAGAAAAGGGAGAAGAATATGTTGCTGAAAACTATGATAAGAGCATTGAAGAACTGACTTGGCACCTGATTAAGGAACAGTTGGTTGAAGCAAACGATATCAAAGTAGAACAGGAAGATGTTCTGAAGATGGCTAGAGAAACAACAAAGGCACAGTTTGCTCAATACGGTATGTTGTCTATTCCTGACGATGTGCTTGACAACTATGCACAGGAAATGTTGAAGAAGAAAGAAACTATCAATAATTTGGTAAGTCGTGTGGTAGAAGTGAAGCTTGCTGCTGCTCTGAAAGCACAGGTTACTTTGGAAAACAAGAACGTTTCGATCGAAGAATTCAATAAAATGTTTGAGTAATCATTCGGTTGAATAAAATATAAAGTCACAGAAACACAGAGTTTTTATAAAATTATAACTCTGTGTTTTTTGTGTCTCTGTATTCTTTTTCGTTTCTTTGTACTTACGTTTATTTTTAATTTATAAGAAAGGAACAATTAACATGGATGATTTTAGAAAATACGCAACCAAGCATTTAGGAATGAATGGCATGGTATTGGATGATGTGATTAAGTCGCAGGCGGGTATTTGAATCCCTATATTCTGGAAGAAAGACAGTTGAACGTAACTCAACTCGACGTTTTCTCCCGTTTGATGATGGACCGCATCATTTTCCTTGGTACACAAGTTGATGACTATACAGCGAATACGCTCCAGGCACAGTTGTTGTATCTGGATTCTGTGGATCCGGGTAAGGATATCTCTATCTATATCAACTCTCCGGGCGGAAGTGTATATGCTGGACTGGGCATTTATGATACGATGCAGTTTATTTCAAGCGATGTTGCTACCATCTGTACAGGTATGGCAGCTTCAATGGCAGCTGTATTGCTGGTTGCCGGTGCTGAAGGCAAACGTTCTGCATTGCCTCACTCACGTGTGATGATTCATCAGCGATGGGTGGTGCGCAGGGACAAGCATCGGACATTGAAATCACAGCTCGTGAGATTCAGAAATTGAAGAAAGAACTTTATACGATCATCGCCGATCATTCGCATACTGATTTCGATAAAGTATGGGCGGACTCTGACCGTGACTACTGGATGACAGCTCAGGAAGCGAAAGAGTACGGTATGATTGATGAGGTATTGATTAAGAAATAAAAATGGCTGATTCAAAAACAAAGAAAAGGTGTAGCTTCTGTGGACGGTCGGAGAATGAAGTCGGATTCCTGATTACGGGAATGAACGGTTACATCTGCGACAGCTGTGCTACCCAGGCTTATGAGATCACTCAGGAAGCATTGGGAGAAGGCAAGAAAAGTGCAGGAGCTACCAAGCTCAACTTAAAAGAACTGCCCAAACCGGTAGAAATCAAGAAATTCCTCGACCAGTATGTGATCGGGCAGGATGATGCGAAACGCTTCCTTTCTGTATCGGTCTATAACCATTATAAACGTCTGTTGCAAAAAGACAGCGGTGATGATGTGGAGATTGAAAAGTCGAACATTATTATGGTGGGTAGTACCGGAACCGGGAAAACGTTGCTTGCACGCACGATTGCTAAGTTACTGCACGTGCCGTTTACTATTGTAGACGCTACAGTGCTGACGGAAGCCGGTTATGTGGGCGAAGATATCGAAAGTATTTTAACCCGTTTGCTTCAGGTGGCAGATTATAATGTACCTGAAGCTGAACAGGGTATCGTGTTTATCGACGAGATCGACAAAATTGCCCGTAAAGGAGATAATCCTTCCATCACTCGCGACGTGAGCGGTGAAGGCGTACAGCAGGGATTACTGAAATTGCTCGAAGGCTCTGTGGTGAACGTACCTCCCCAGGGAGGCCGTAAGCATCCGGACCAGAAGATGATTCCGGTAAATACCAAGAATATTCTCTTTATCTGCGGCGGTGCGTTCGACGGTATCGAGAAGAAGATCGCCCAACGGTTGAACACCCATGTCGTAGGTTATACGGCATCGCAGAAAACAGCGACGGTAGACAAGAATAACATGATGCAGTACATCGCTCCACAGGATTTGAAGTCATTCGGACTGATTCCCGAAATTATCGGACGTCTTCCGGTATTGACTTATTTGAATCCGCTGGACCGGGATGCGCTTCGTGCGATCCTTACCGAACCGAAAAACTCAATCATCAAACAGTACATCAAACTGTTTGAAATGGATGGTATCAAGCTGACATTTGAAGATGATGTCTTCGAATATATCGTCGACAAGGCGGTAGAATATAAGCTAGGTGCCCGCGGATTGCGCTCTATTGTGGAAACAATTATGATGGATGTCATGTTTGAAATCCCTTCAGAGAACAAAAAAGAGTATAAGGTGACGCTGGATTATGCAAAGATGCAACTGGAAAAAGCGAATATGGCACGACTACAAACCGCTTAAAATCAAAGAGTAAGGCTACAGAAAATGATCGTAACTGTATTTTCTTGAAAATATTAGTCGCATTTTGCTTGGTAATTACGAAGTTGTTTATAACTTTGTTTGGCTCTCTTGAAGAAGAGAACATACTTAAAGTTAAACCATGAACTGAATAAAACAACCTTAGTTAAGATGGCAGGGAAGATTAATTTAACAGATGAACTGAAAAAGTATTTCGGATTTAATAAGTTCAAGGGAAACCAGGAAGCGATCATTAATAACTTGCTCGATGGTAAAGATACCTTTGTACTGATGCCTACCGGTGGCGGGAAATCTTTATGCTATCAGCTACCTTCGGTCTTGATGGAAGGTACGGCAATCGTAATTTCTCCGCTCATTGCGTTGATGAAGAATCAAGTGGATGCAATGCGCAATTTCAGTGAAGAAGATGGCGTCGCCCATTTTATCAATTCTTCATTAAATAAAGCGCGATAGACCAAGTGAGGTCGGACATCCTTGCCGGAAAGACAAAATTGCTATATGTAGCGCCGGAGTCGCTGACGAAAGAAGAAAACGTAGAGTTTTTGCGTTCGGTAAAGATTTCGTTCTATGCAGTGGATGAAGCTCACTGTATTTCTGAATGGGGCCATGACTTTCGACCGGAATACCGTCGGATTCGTCCTATTATCAATGAAATAGGTAAAGCTCCGTTGATTGCGCTTACCGCAACGGCGACACCGAAGGTGCAGCATGATATCCAGAAAAATCTGGGAATGGTAGATGCCCAAGTCTTCAAATCTTCGTTCAACCGTCCGAACCTTTATTATGAGGTACGTGCGAAGACCGCTAATATTGACAGAGATATAATCAAGTTTATCAAAAACAATCCGGAGAAATCGGGCATTATCTATTGCCTTAGCCGGAAAAAAGTGGAGGAACTTGCTGAAATCCTGCAGGCAAACGGTATCAATGCGCGTCCTTATCATGCTGGAATGGATTCGTTGACCAGGACCAAGAATCAGGATGATTTCCTGATGGAAAAAGTGGACGTTATTGTAGCGACTATCGCTTTTGGTATGGGAATTGACAAACCGGATGTGAGGTTCGTGATTCATTACGATATTCCAAAGAGTCTGGAAGGGTATTACCAGGAGACCGGGCGCGCCGGTAGAGATGGCGGTGAAGGTCAGTGCATAACCTTTTATACAAACAAAGACTTGCAGAAACTGGAAAAGTTCATGCAAGGAAAACCTGTGGCAGAGCAGGAAATTGGCAAGCAGCTTCTGTTGGAAACCGCTGCTTATGCCGAATCTTCCGTATGCCGACGCAAGACGTTGCTGCATTATTTCGGTGAAGAATATACGGAAGAAAATTGTGGAAATTGTGACAACTGTTTAAACCCTAAAAAACAAGTGGAGGCTCAAGAGTTATTGTGTGCCGTGATTGAAGCGATTATCGCGGTGAAAGAAAATTTTAAGGCAGATTATATTATAGACATACTACAAGGTAAAGAAACTTCCGAAGTACAGGCGCATTTGCATGAAGACCTCGAAGTCTTCGGCTCCGGTATGGGTGAAGAGGATAAGACATGGAACGCAGTGATTCGTCAGGCGCTGATTGCAGGTTACTTGAGCAAAGATGTGGAGCATTACGGACTCCTGAAAGTGACGGAGGAAGGACACAAGTTCCTGAAGAGACCGAAGTCATTCAAGATTACCGAGGACAACGATTTCGAAGAGACGGAAGAAGAAGTTCCGGCACGCGGCGGTGGCTCCTGTGCAGTAGACCCGGCTCTTTATTCCATGTTGAAGGACTTGCGGAAGAAACTCTCGAAGAAACTGGAAGTACCGCCTTATGTGATCTTCCAGGACCCGTCTTTGGAAGCAATGGCTACCATTTATCCGGTGACATTGGACGAGTTGCAGAATATACCTGGCGTAGGTGCCGGAAAAGCAAAACGTTACGGTGAAGAGTTCTGTAAATTAATCAAACGCCACTGTGAAGAGAATGAAATAGAACGTCCTGAAGACTTGCGGGTACGTACGGTTGCCAATAAATCAAAGATGAAGGTAGCTATCATTCAGGCAATTGACCGTAAAGTGGCGTTAGATGATATCGCTCTTTCCAAAGGGATTGAATTTGGTGAACTGCTGGACGAGGTAGAAGCGATCGTTTATTCGGGAACCAAACTGAATATAGATTACTTCCTGGAAGAAATCATGGATGAAGATCATTTGCTTGATATCTACGATTATTTCAAGGAATCTACCACTGATAAGATTGATGATGCGCTTGACGAATTAGGCGATGACTTCACGGAAGAGGAAGTTCGTTTGGTACGTATTAAGTTCATCTCTGAAATGGCTAATTAAAAAAGCGAAAAAAATAGGCGTGCAGGTATGCGGTTTTGAATAAAAACCGTATATTTGCACGCAATAATTTTTAAACGCATAGCCCTATGTCATTTATTGCTGATAAGATTGTAATGGATGGGTTGACTTACGACGACGTATTGTTGATCCCCGCTTATTCTGAAGTTTTACCGCGCACTGTCGATCTCTCGACTAAGTTTTCAAAAAACATTGAGTTAAAAATACCTTTTGTGACGGCTGCCATGGATACAGTTACCGAAGCGAAAATGGCGATTGCCATTGCTCGTGAAGGTGGTATCGGTGTGATTCACAAAAATATGTCTATCGAAGAACAGGCAAGACAAGTTGCTATCGTAAAGCGTGCCGAAAATGGTATGATTTATGACCCTGTAACGATTAAAAGAGGTTCTACTGTTCAGGATGCACTGGACATCATGGCGGAATATAAAATCGGTGGTATCCCTGTGGTAGATGATGAAGGTTATTTGGTGGGTATTGTTACCAACAGAGATTTGCGTTTCGAAAGAGACATGGCAAAACACATTGATCTTGTCATGACTCCGAAAGAAAGATTGGTGACTACTAACCAGTCTACTGACTTGGAATCTGCTGCACAGATTCTTCAGAAACATAAGATTGAGAAACTTCCGATTGTCGGAATGGACGGAAAGTTGATCGGTCTTGTCACTTATAAAGATATTACAAAAGCAAAAGATAAACCGATGGCTTGCAAAGACGCCAAAGGTCGTCTGCGTGTAGCTGCCGGTGTAGGTGTTACTGCCGATACGCTGGAACGTATGCAGGCATTGGTGGATGCCGGTGCAGATGCAATCGTGATTGATACAGCTCACGGACACTCTAAGTTTGTGATTGAAAAACTGAAAGAAGCAAAGAAACGCTTCCCGAATATTGATATTGTGGTAGGTAACATTGCTACCGGAGAAGCTGCCAAAGCTTTGGTGGAAGCTGGTGCAGATGCTGTGAAAGTAGGTATCGGCCCGGGTTCTATCTGTACCACTCGGGTGGTTGCCGGTGTAGGTGTTCCACAGTTATCGGCTGTCTATGATGTAGCAAAAGCGTTGAAGGGTACAGGTATTCCTTTGATTGCCGATGGTGGTTTGCGTTATTCGGGCGACGTGGTGAAAGCATTGGCTGCCGGAGGATATTGCGTAATGATCGGATCATTGGTTGCCGGAACAGAAGAATCTCCGGGTGACACTATTATCTTCAATGGTCGTAAATTCAAATCCTATCGTGGTATGGGTTCATTGGAAGCAATGGAGAACGGTTCGAAAGACCGCTACTTCCAGAGTGGAACGGCTGATGTGAAGAAGCTTGTTCCCGAAGGAATCGCTGCCCGTGTTCCTTATAAAGGTACGCTTTTCGAAGTTGTGTATCAGCTGACTGGTGGTTTGCGTGCAGGTATGGGATACTGTGGCGCTGCTAACATTGAGAAACTTCATGACGCTAAGTTTACCCGCATTACCAATGCAGGTGTAATGGAAAGTCATCCGCACGACGTGACGATTACCAGTGAATCGCCTAACTATAGCCGTCCGGAATAATAGATAGATACGGTGAACTATTAACGGTGAACGGTGAACAGGCTGTATAATCAGCAGGGTGTTCACTGCTCACCGTTTGTTGTTTGAAAAATAAAAATTGATGATGAAAAGAAGCCTGTTGTTGGGATGTATTTCTCTCTTTGTAGTCGCGGTCTTTGCACAGGAAGATCCGGTATTGATGCGTGTTAACAGAAGAGAGATACTCCGTTCGGAATTTGAATATGCATACCGCCGTTATGCGGAACGTTCAAATGCCAGACTTTCGTCCAAAGAGTATGCGGCACTTTTCGCTCAATCGAAGTTGAAAGTGGAAGCAGCCAGGCTGCCGGACTTGATACGACCTCTGTTTTTCGTAAACAACAGGAGAAATGCCGGACCGAGTTGGTGGAATCTTATCTGATAGACAGGCAAGTGATGGATAGTTGTGCCCGTGCTATCTATCAGAAGATAGGATTGAAAGCACGTAGCGGCAGGGTACAGGTGATGCAGATTTTCAAACGTTTGCCACAGACAATCACTTCCCGGCATTTAGAAGAAGAAAAAACGCGGATGGATTCTATATACCGGATGATACAGAATCAGCCGGATTTGAACTTTAACCGTTTGGTCGAAATATACTCGGACGATAAGCAAAGTAGATGGATCGAATGTCTGGAAACAACGAGCGAGTTTGAGAATGTTGCTTTCTCTCTGGCAAAAGGTATGGCATCGCAGCCCTTTTTCACTCCTGAAGGGATTCATATCTTGAAAGTGATGGATCGGGAGGAAACAGCTGTTTACGAAAATGTCAGTGCCAGGTTAATGGAACGGTTACGGCGCAAGGAGATTTTGGACAAAGGTACAGGCGCGGTGCTCGAACGCTTGAAAAAAGCATGGCAGTATGCTCCCAATCAGGCGGCAATGGAAGAACTGCTGGCGAAAGGCCGTACAGAACAAACCCTGTTTACGATTGACGGACAAGCATACACCGGAACTATGTTCACGCATTTTGCCTCTTCTCATCCTCAAGCTGTCAAACGGCAGTTGGAAGGATTTATAGCTAAGTCATTGCTGGATTATGAAAGCCGGAATATCGATAAAAAGCATCCGGAAATTCCTTATGCCTTGCGGGAATCTGATGAAAACTATTTGGTGGAAGAGATAACACGTCAGAAAATAGATTTGCCCGCAGCTAATGACCGGGCGGGATTGGCTACTTATTTTAAATTTCATTCGTCGGATTATCGGTGGGAGAGCCCCCGGTATAGAGGAGTCGTACTTCATTGCGTTGATAAAAAGACGGCAAAGCAAGCCAAAAAAATGCTGAAGAAAGTGCCGGAAAAAGAGTGGGCGGACAAGCTTCGGCAAACTTTTAATACATCCGGGGAGGAAAAGATACAAGTTGAACAAGGAATTTTTGCCGACGGAGACAATAAATATATAGATAAACTGGTTTTTAAGAAGGGTGATTTTGATCCTTTGATGTCTTATCCTTTTACTATTGTAGTAGGCGAAAAAATGAAAGGTCCGGATGATTATCGGGAAGTAATTGATCGGGTTCGAAAGGATTATCGAGCTATCTTGACACGTGCTGGATGCGGGAATTGAGTGAGTCCGGTAAGGTTGAAATAAACCAAGAGGTTTTAAAAACAGTTAATAATAACTGATGTAACCGATTATTCACTATCTTCGTACCTTAAATAAGTAGATTTTAGTTGCCGATGCGAATATTAGTCCTCTTACTGATTACCCTTCTTGGTTGTGGAGCGTGCAAGGAACAGCACGACCACAAAGGAAAGACTCCTTTGGTAGAGGTGGACGGTAATTTTTTATATAAAGAAGATTTGATGTCCGTGCTTCCGGTCGGATTGTCAAAAGATGATAGCATTCTCTTCACCGAGCACTATATTCGTAGTTGGGCGGAAGAGATTTTATTGTATGAGAAAGCTGCGAACAATATCCCCGATAATGTGGATGTAGACAAGCTGGTGGAGAATTATCGAAAAGCGTTGATAATGCATACTTATCAGCAGGAGTTGATTAGCCAGAAGTTGACGAATGATATTTCCGAACACGAGATAGCAGAGTATTACGGCAAAAACAAGGAATTGTTTAAACTGGAAAGTCCGTTGATTAAGGGATTGTTTATTAAAGTGCCGTTGACAGCTCCCCAGTTGAACAATGTGCGCAGATGGTATAAGTCGGAAAAACAGGATGCTATCGAGAGCCTGGAAAAATATAGTTTGCAGAATGCGGTGAAATATGAATATTTCTATGATAAATGGGTGTCCGTGACCGATGTCCTGGACATGATTCCGTTGAAAGTAGAGGCACCGGAAGAGTACGTAAACAAACACCGTCAGGTAGAATTGAAAGATACGGCTTATTATTATTTCCTGAATGTGAGCGATTATCGCGGAGTTGGTGAGGAGAAACCGTATGAATTTGCCCGCTCGGAAGTGAAAGACTTACTGGTAAATCAGAAACGGGTGAGCTTTATGGAACAGGTAAAGAACGACTTGTATCAGCAGGCGGTAAGTAAGAAGAAGATTATATATAATTATTAAATACAAAGAATGAAGAAGTTTGTGAACTTTAGATTTGTTGTTACCCTTGTCCTGGCAATATTTGCTAATGTGGCAACCTATGCACAAGATAATGTGGTTGATGAAGTAGTTTGGGTAGTAGGTGACGAAGCTATTTTAAAATCAGATGTAGAAGAGGCCCGTATGGATGCCTTGTATAATGGACGCAGATTCGAAGGCGATCCTTATTGTGTAATTCCTGAAGAGATTGCTGTGCAGAAGTTATTCCTGCATCAGGCAAAGTTGGACAGTATCGAGGTTTCCGAAGCGGAAATCATCCAGCGTGTGGATATGATGACCAATATGTACATCCAGCAGATCGGTTCCAGAGAGAAAATGGAGGAGTATTTCAATAAAACATCCACCCAGATTCGTGAAACTTTGCGTGATAATGCACGTGACGGATTGACGGTTCAGAAGATGCAGCAGAAACTGGCAGGAGATATCAAAGTGACTCCGGCAGAAGTACGCCGTTACTTCAAAGATCTTCCACAGGATAGTATCCCTTACATTCCTACACAGGTGGAAGTGCAGATTATTACTTTGCAACCCAAAATACCCGTTTCGGAAATCGAGGATGTAAAGAGGACACTGCGTGATTATACGGATCGTGTGACAAAAGGAGAAATCGACTTCTCTACATTGGCCCGTTTGTATTCTGAAGATAAGGCCTCTGCCATTAAAGGTGGTGAATGTGGATTTATGGGACGTGGTATGATGGACCCCGCTTATGCGAATGTGGCATTCAGCTTGCAGGACCCGAAGAAAGTTTCCAAAATTGTAGAATCGGAATTTGGTTTCCATATTATCCAGTTGATTGAGAAGCGTGGTGACCGTGTTAATACCCGCCATATCCTGTTGCGTCCGAAAGTCTCGGAAAAAGAACTGACCGAGGCTTGTGCCCGTCTGGATTCTATTGCAGATGATATTCGTGCTAACAAATTCACATTTGATGATGCCGCTGCCGTTATCTCACAAGATAAGGATACCCGCAACAATCACGGTATCATGGTGAACATCAATGAACATTCTGGTATCACTACTTCTAAGTTCCAGATGCAGGATCTTCCTCAAGACGTTGCTAAGGTAGTGGATAAGATGAATGTTGGCGAGATTTCCAAAGCTTTTACAATGATTAATGAGAAAGATGGAAAAGAAGTATGCGCTATCGTGAAATTGAAAACTAAAATCAATGGTCATAAAGCAACCATCGCGGAAGACTATCAGGATCTGAAAGAAATCGTAATGGATAAGCGTCGCGAAGAGGTGTTGCAGAAATGGATTCTGAACAAGCAAAAACACACTTATGTACGCATCAACGAAAACTGGCAGAAGTGTGACTTCAAGTATCCGGGTTGGGTCAAGAATGACTGATATAACCTTGCTTTGACTTTATATGCTGAAAAAGAATAAGAAAAATAAACAACAAGACAGGCATAGATGGCTCCTTATAGCTTTCTATGCCTGTTTGGTGTATGTCTTGTGGCACAAGTGAGGCCGACGGGACAGAAACCCACGGCAGGGGCTTCGACAAAATCGACTGCGGATACGTCTAAGACGGCTCCCAAAACCAAAACGCCGGCGGGTAATAAGAAACAATCGGACAACAAGAAGCAACCGGAGAATAAAAAGACCAAAGTTTACTTGCTCCATGCTGACGAAGGACAGGCGGATAAGCTGGCACGTCCGGATGTGCAGGTGTTGATTGGTAACGTGAAGTTGCGCCATGACAGTATGTATATGTACTGTGACAGTGCACTGATTTTTGAGAAAACCAACTCCGTAGAAGCCTTCAGCAATGTGCGTATGGAACAGGGAGACACCTTGTTCATTTATGGTGATTATCTTTATTATGACGGAATGACGCAAATTGCGCAACTTCGTGAAAACGTGAAGATGATTAACCGGAACACGACCCTGCTGACGGACAGTTTGAACTACGACCGTCTCTATGATCTCGGATATTATTTCGAGGGGGGAACTTTGATGGATGAAGAGAATGTACTGACTTCTGACTGGGGCGAATATAGCCCTGCAACAAAACAGTCGGTATTCAACCATGATGTGAAGTTGGTGAACCCTAAGTTTGTGTTGACCTCCGATACATTGAGGTATAATACCGAAAACAAAATAGCAGTGATTCTCGGACCTTCCAATATTGTCAGTGATAATAATCATATCTATTCGGAACGGGGATTCTATAACACATTGACCGAACAAGCGGAATTGTTGGACCGTTCGGTCCTGACCAATCAGGGGAAGAAACTTGTAGGCGACAGTCTGTTCTATGACCGGGTAATCGGTTACGGAGAAGCATTCGATAATGTGAAGATGACAGACTCCATCAATAAGAATATGCTGACGGGCGATTATTGTTTCTATAATGAATTGACGGACTCCGCGTTTGCAACAAAACGTGCTGTTGCTATCGATTATTCACAGGGAGACAGTCTTTATATGCATGGGGATACTTTGCAGATGGTGTCCTATAATCTGAATACCGATTCTTTGTACCGGTTGATGAAGGCTTACCATAAAGTACGTATGTATCGTACAGATGTTCAGGGAGTATGTGACTCACTGGTCTATAATTCGAAAGATTCTTGTATGACCATGTATACTGACCCTATTCTTTGGAATGACGGACAGCAACTGCTTGGTGAGCAGATCAAGATTTATATGAATGACAGCACGATTGACTGGGCGCACATTATCAACCAGGCGTTGACAGTGGAGATGAAAGACTCTATTCACTATAATCAAGTGTCCGGCAAGGAGATGAAAGCCTATTTCGTTAATGGAGATATGCGCCATATTGAAGTGATCGGTAATGTGCTGACAGCTTTTTATCCTGAAGAGAAAGACAGTACGATGACCGGATTTAATTGTCTGGAAGGTAGTATGCTGCATCTTTATATGAAGGATAAGAGAATGGAAAAAGGACTTTTTATCGGTAAATCCAACGGAACGATGTATCCGATGGACCAGATACCGCCTGATAAACTGCGTCTTCCCACTTTTGCCTGGTTCGACTATGTCCGTCCGCTAAATAAGGACGATATTTTCAACTGGCGCAGCAAGCGTGCGGGAGAAACATTGAAGCCGACTACCGACCGGCGACCAAAGACAGAAAAGCGAAACTTAATAAATATGAAGTAGTATGGGAATGTTTAACTCAATGAGAAAGCCCCGGGCTTTAATCATCAATACATTTATGTAGACGAGCGGAAAGAAAAGCTCGCTAAGATGGAGGAGAACGCCAAACGTGACTTGGGGATGCTGCCGGAGAAAGAATTTAATCCGGAAGATATTCGCGGTAAATTCGTCGAAGGTACTACACATTTGAAAAGAAGAAAAGCAAGTGGCCGCAAACCGGTTTCTTTCGGAATCATACTGATAATCATTGCCTTCCTTCTCTATCTGTGGCATTATTTAGCAACAGGAAGCTGGAGTTTTTAATTGTTAATTTACGAAGTATGAGCGATATCATTCATTTGTTACCTGATTCGGTAGCTAACCAGATTGCTGCCGGTGAAGTGATACAACGTCCGGCATCTGTTATCAAGGAGCTAGTGGAGAATGCGATTGATGCAGATGCGCAAAATATACATGTGTTAGTGACTGATGCGGGTAAAACCTGTATTCAGGTGATTGATGATGGAAAAGGAATGTCCGAAACGGATGCCCGTCTCTCTTTTGAGCGGCATGCTACTTCCAAGATACGGGAAGCTGCGGACTTGTTTGCTTTGCGTACCATGGGATTTCGTGGGGAAGCATTGGCATCCATCGCAGCAGTGGCGCAGGTAGAACTGAAGACGCGTCCGGAATCGGAAGAACTGGGAACGAAACTGGTGATTGCGGGTTCTCAAGTGGAGAGCCAGGAGGCTATATCCTGTTCTAAAGGAAGTAACTTCTCTGTAAAGAACCTGTTCTTTAATGTGCCTGCCCGTCGTAAATTTTTAAAGGCTAATTCCACTGAATTGAGCAACATCCTTGCCGAATTTGAGCGTATCGCTTTGGTGCATCCGGAAGTTGCCTTTTCGCTTTATAGTAATGATTCGGAACTGTTCAATCTTCCGGTATCACAGTTACGCCAGCGTATTCTTGCTATTTTCGGTAAGAAGCTCAACCAGCAATTACTGAATATAGACGTGAACACTACCATGGTGAAAATCTCCGGATACGTAGCCAAACCGGAGACTGCCCGTAAGAAAGGAGCCCATCAGTATTTCTTTGTCAACGGACGTTATATGCGCCATCCTTATTTTCATAAGGCAGTCATGGAGGCTTATGAGCAGTTGATTCCCGCCGGTGAACAGATTTCCTATTTTATCTATTTTGATGTAGATCCGGCTAATATTGATGTGAATATTCACCCGACAAAGACCGAGATCAAGTTTGAGAATGAGCAGGCCATCTGGCAGATACTTTCAGCATCCGTTAAGGAATCGTTGGGTAAGTTCAGTGCTATCCCTTCCATTGATTTTGATACGGAGGATATGCCTGATATTCCGGCATTTGAGGAAAAGATATCTTCCGAACCTCCGAAGGTACATTATAATACAGATTATAATCCGTTTAAAGTCTCTGCCGGTGGCGGTGGTGGCGGATCGTATAGTCGTTCGAAAGTAGAATGGGAGGATTTGTACGGAGGGCTGACAAAAGCCAGTAAGATGAATAATCCGCAGCCGGAACCCGAAATGGATTGGGAGGATTCTTCTATTGGAGGCGAACCGGCCTTCGTGGAAGAAAAGATAGAGACGGTGACATCCGCCGCTTCTTCTACTTTGTATGCCAACGAACCGGTGATGGAAAAAGGAAATCAGCATTTGCAGTTTAAAGGGCGGTTTATTTTGACTTCAGTTAAATCGGGTCTGATGCTAATCGATCAACACCGGGCACATATACGGGTGCTTTTTGATCGCTATATGGTACAGATTCAACAGAAACAGGGAGTATCTCAAGGCGTTCTCTTCCCGGAAATATTACAATTACCGGCTTCAGAAGCTGCTGTTCTTCAAAGCATTATGGATGATTTGTCGGCAGTCGGCTTCGATTTGAGCAATCTGGGAGGCGGTAGCTATGCCATCAATGGCATCCCTTCGGGTATTGAAGGACTGAATCCGGTCGACTGGTGCGTAATATGCTACATACAGCGATGGAAAAAGGGAATGACGTTAAGGAAGAAATCCAAAATATTCTGGCATTAACATTGGCGCGGGCAGCGGCTATTGTCTACGGACAGGTGTTGAGTAATGAAGAAATGGTAAGCCTTGTAGACAACCTTTTTGCCTGTCCCTCACCGAATTACACACCGATGGGAAAACCGTTTTGACAACCATTAAGGAGGAGGACATCGAAAGATTATTCAAATAAAACAAATAAATTCATCTTTTCCTAAAACCTTTTAGTTCAGTTCGTGTTATTTAAATAGTTCAACAAAGAAAAAGATTTAAATAACCACTTAACTATTAGGTATATGAAAAAGATTCTGATGTTGCTGGCATTTGCCGGCGTTGCGTCTGTCGCTTCTGCGCAGCAGACAATGACTGTAACTGAATACGAAGTGATTCAGGTGCAAGATAAATATCAAGTAATAACTAATCCTTTCTGGAGTAACTGGTTCTTCTCTGTAGGAGGAGGTGCCCAGGTATTGTATGGAAACAATGACCATATCGGTAAGTTCAGAGATCGTGTTGCTCCCACATTTAACGTGTCTGTTGGTAAATGGGTAACTCCGGGATTCGGATTGCGTTTGCAGTACAGCGGATTACAAGCCAAAGGATTTACCACCAGCGAAAATGCTAATTATGTGGTTGGCGGTCCGAGAGAAGATGGTTCTTACAAACAAAGATGGGACTACATGAACTTGCATGGTGATTTGATGATTAACCTGAATGCACTTTTCGGTGGATACAATCCGAACCGTGTATATGAAATTATCCCTTATATTGGTGCCGGTTGGGCTCATGCTTATTCTCGTCCTCACACTAACTCCGCTACTTTCAATGCAGGTATTATCAACCGCTTCCGTTTGTCGAATGCTGTTGACTTGAATCTGGAATTGAGTGCAACAGGTCTGGAAGGCAAGTTTGACGGAGAGCACGCAGGTAAACCTGACTACGATGGTATCTTAGGTGCTACTATTGGTGTAACTTATTATTTCCCAACTCGCGGATTCCAACGTCCGGTTCCACAGATTATCTCTGAACTTGAATTGAACCAGATGCGTAACCAGATGAATGCAATGGCAGCAGCTAATATGCAATTACAACAGCAGTTGGCAAATGCACAACAACCGGTTGAAGTAGAAGATACTGAAGAAGTTGTTATAACAGATACTAATATTGCTCCACGTACTGTATTCTTCAAGATCGGTTCTGATAAATTGTCTCCGCAGGAAGAAATGAACTTGTCATATCTTGCCAGCAAGATAAAAGAATCTCCGAACGCTACATACACAATCAACGGATATGCAGACTCTGCAACAGGTACTCCGGCTTTCAACCAGAAGTTGAGTTTGGAACGTGCACAAGTTGTTAAAGACCTGCTCGTTAAGAAGTATGGCATCTCTGCCGATAGATTGAAAGTTGCAGCCGGTGGTGGTGTTGACAAATTCGGTCAACCGATTCTGAACCGTGTAGTATTGGTCGAATCAGCACAGTAATCATATAATTTCAGTATTCGGCGATTCTTTGTGATCGCTGCTGAGAGAGAGAAGGCGGCTGAAAGCGAATCCTGAAATAAGGTATTTTCGCTTTCAGCTGCCTTTTCTTTTCTTATTTTAGGACCATTAATACTTGCCTGGGCTTTTGATTATGAGTTTGAGGTATATGGAAGCGCTTACACTGATTATAAATGTAGGTTGTTTTACCTTGAAGAAGCATAGCTTTAGGGAACGTAAAGCATAGCTTTTGCCTACCTAAAGCTACGCTTTAGAGGGGGAATAAGAGGTACTCCACACTTCCCCTGCAAATAGCTATTTTTTCAATCCTCTTCACCTTTCTTCTGAACTCTCGATGAATAAACTGTTTGCGGGTGAAGGGAGGGCTTCTCATTACCGTATTCATCACATTACATATCGAAAAATGTCATTACAGTGCTTTCTAAAGTCATTGCATTAATTGCAGAAAACACTGCAATGTTTTTTTAATCATCCCAAATGAAAAAAATAATCTATTAGCATATTTGTTTTTGCTATTAGCATCTTCCTTTTAGCTATAATGATATTCTGATTAGCTATAATGAAATTACATACAAAGCAAAGTGAAAGGGCTTGAATCTCTGTTAATTCGCTCTTGATTTGAATCATTCTTACTGGAATAATCGCTCTGTGTAGCAATATTTTATATATTTGTGATATGGAACTCAAATCTAAAATATTATGGACGATATAAATACCGTATACGCACTACTCGTTTTAATTATGTTTTTTGTTTTATTGAGTAGGCTGGATAATCGTTTTGGGAAGATAGAAAGAGAACTGAACGAGATAAAAAAACGGATGGATGATTATCTCAAAGTTCAGCAAAGAGGGGTTACTGAAAAGGTAAAGCCTGAAGGAGAAGCATTGAAAAAGGAAAACGAAGATATCTCTGCATCACCTCAAATAATAGAAAAAACTTCGACACTAGAGACTAAACAGCAAAAAGAAACTGTACCGGAAAAACAGAAGCCGGTTGTTGAAACAGTTATCCGTGAGGCACTGGAAGGAACACGTGAAAAGACGGTTGAAACAGAACTGGAAGATGTTTGTGTTGAGGCTGTTCCGAAACAAAAGAAACAAGTGAACTATGAGAAGTTCATCGGTGAGAATCTCTTCGGAAAGATCGGTATCCTAATATTCGTCATCGGTGTAGGCTTCTTTGTGAAGTATGCTATTGATAAGAATTGGATCAATGAGACTTTCCGTACCGTACTTGGTTTCCTGACGGGAGCTGTATTACTGGCCGTTGCCGAACGGTTGCAAAAGAAGTATCGTACATTTAGCTCGTTGCTTGCGGGTGGCGCTTTTGCTGTATTCTATCTTACGGTTGCCATTGCATTCCATTATTATCATATCTTCTCGCAGACTATGGCGTTTA
>ENA-OQDE01000674-OQDE01000674.1-human-gut-metagenome-genome-assembly--contig:-NODE-674-length-18323-cov-2.562761_pt1 | contig 18323 bp, 20 predicted proteins | sample MGYA00242768_ERZ504595 | MGnify/ENA primary metagenome ERZ504595 (study PRJEB26092, sample SAMD00036307) | human gut metagenome | host: Homo sapiens | study: EMG produced TPA metagenomics assembly of...
ACCGAACACACCAATTGAAAAATACAGGGAACTGCTTCCTGACAGATGGGAAAAGGCTAATGACTAAAAAGGGATCATTAGCCTTTTTATTTTAATACACTATATAGAATCGCGGAGACGCTTACATATGCAATACGATGAATGTAATGATGAAAAACTCTACCTTCACCCGTAGAGAGCTTATTTATCAGGAGTTCAGAAGAAAGGTGAAGGAGAATAGAGAAATGAGTTTTTTGTAGGAGAAGTGTGAAACTTCTTTTAGTATAAGTAAAAAGTATAGCTTTAGAGAACGGAAAGCTTAGCTTTAGGTGGGCAAAAGCTATGCTTTAGGAAGAGGAAACAATCTATATGTGAAATAATCATGAATATATTCATTCTGCTTAAAATTGGCCAAAAGCATGTTTCTTTTAAATAAGAAAAGGGCTGTTTTTAGTAAGTTGAAGTTTTAGACAGCCCTCAATTCTTTTATTTCTTATAAACCAACTTGCTCGGAACTCCCTCCCCGAACAAATTATCACCCAGCGTCGTAATCTTATTTCCGGTAGCCAACACATAGCGGAGATTATCGCATCCCATAAAAGCACCGAACTCGATAGCCGTTACACTGGCCGGTAATTCCAGCGTGCCGCACAAGCGACCGCAATTACTAAATACACGCTGTCCGATTGATTTCAGGTTATGAGGTAATTTCATATTCAGCAGATACTTCTTTTGTGCGAAAGTGAAGTCGGGGATAGCCGTTGCGTTCGTTCTGGAAATATCGACAGAAACGAGGTTCGGCATATAATCACGGATCAGTTTGAAGTCGGCGTTATCCAGTTTCCCTTCAACGGTCAGGAAGTTGATGTCTCTGGGTTGCAGTCCCGCTTTCAGAATCTCTTCTTCCAGTTTGCCCATGGCCCCCACTTGCAGAGTTGTCTCTACCGGTTCACCTTCGATGAATGCAAAGTTCTGCCATCTGTCTTTGTAGCGGTAAGCGTCGCTGCTGCCCAGAGGGACGAAGATGGCGGTAACGCTGTCTGCCAATGCTTCCGGCAGCAGGTTGGGAGCTATCTTTTTCCGGATCTGACAGATTTTCAGATTCTCACAGCCTTTGAAAGCAGCATCTTCGATATTCTTCGTTTTCTCGGAGAGGATCACTTTTTCCAGTGTGGCTTTACCTTTGGTCACTCCGCCTACCACATTCGAGAAAGCATAGGCAGGGATGAAGTTCGGCATATAAATGTAGAATTTTCCATTGGGATAAGTACCGGCTTTTCCGCTGTACATTTTGATTTCTGCGTTCGAAATATCCAATACTTTCAGATTGGCAAATTCGTCACGGAGATGCCGGAAGTCCTCTGCATTCAGTTTTCCGGTCAGTGTGAGGTGGGTGACACTGTTGGCTTCCTCTTCAGTCATCATGGAAATCAGCGTACCGGGCTTACTCACATAATACGTCTTACTCACTTGGGCGGCGGCTCCTAATGCGTTAGCGGCCAGTAAGAAACCTATCAATAGTAGTTTAATTTTCATAATTTTGTAGATTTGTTCTGACAAATATAGGAAAAATAGAGAATACATGATGTTTTTTTATGTTTTATATCTAATTTTGTAGCCGGATTAACAAATTGTAAAAATGGAGGCAGACAACATAGATGGGAAGAAAGAACCCAAAAGACTTCCTGTGTGGGCATGTATCCCGCTGTTTATTGTGGTACTTTTCATATTTATTGGATTGTATGGGACACTGGTCAGCGGAGGCTTGTCGTTGGTTCTTGGAGTGGAGGCTCGTCATCCGGGAGTAGTAGGGTATATTTTCGTGGAAGGCAGTATGCTTTTGGCTGTTCTTACTGCCGCCATAATTTTGCTTCGTCTCGAACGTCGTCCGTTTTCTGATTTGGGACTTTCTTTAAAAGGACATGCCAGTGGACTGTGGTATGGTCTTCTGATGGCAATCTTGCTCTATTTGCTGGGTTTCGGAATTTCTGTTGTTTTGGGGGAAATAGAAGTCACCGGTTTTCAGTTTAAGCCGTTGGATTTATTGGGGTCGTGGGTGTTTTTCCTGTTAGTGGCGTTGTTTGAAGAAATTCTGATGCGCGGCTATATCCTCGGACGTCTGCTTCATACCAATATGAATAAATTCCTGGCACTCTTCATCTCGTCGGCATTATTTGCGTTTATGCATATCTTTAATCCGGAAATAGCTTTCCTGCCGATGCTTAATCTATTGCTTGCCGGTATGCTGCTGGGTGCTTCCTATCTCTATACCCAGAATCTGTGTTTCCCTATCTCTCTTCATCTTTTCTGGAATTGGATTCAAGGTCCGATTCTAGGTTATCAGGTGAGCGGAAATAATTTCACGACGAGCATGCTGACTTTGCGTATGCCCGAAGAAAACGTACTGAATGGCGGAGCTTCGGTTTTGAAGGCTCGCTCATTTGCACAGTACTTATGATTGTCTTTACGATTCTGATCGTGTGGTGGGGAGAAAAAAGGGAAGCAATCAGTCTTGCTGTACCCCGATCATACTAAGCTGAATCCGTTTCCGGTCATAATCTACATTCATCACTCTGACCATGACGTGTTGATGGATGGATACCACTTCCGTCGGATCGGAAATGAACCGTTCCGCTAATTGCGAGAGGTGCACCAGTCCGTTCTCCTTAATACCTATATCGACAAACGCCCCGAAATTGGTGATGTTGCCTACGATGCCCGGAAGAATCATTCCTTCGCGCAAATCGGCTATGGTGCGCACGTTCTTGTCGAATTCGAAGACTTTGATAGCCTTACGCGGGTCACGTCCCGGCTTGTCGAGTTCCTGCAGAATGTCCTGTAAGGTGGGCAGACCGACGGTAGGTGTGATGTAGGCGGAGATGTTAATCTTCCGGCGGAGTTCCTTGTCGGCTATCAGTTCGTCGATGGTACATTTCAGGTCTTTGGCCATTTGCTCTACGATGTGGTAGCTTTCCGGATGCACGGCGGTGTTGTCCAGCGGATTCTTTGCTCCGGGGATGCGGAGGAATCCGGCACACTGTTCGAAAGCTTGGCACCCATGCGAGGAACTTTCATCAACTCTTTCCGTGAACCGAAAGCTCCGTTTTCCGCCCGGTAGTTGACGATGTTTTGAGCCAGTTGCGGTCCCAGTCCGGAGATATAAGTCAATAGATGCTGCTTGCCGTATTCAGGTTTACACCGACCAGGTTCACGCAATTCTCTACTGTCTGATCGAGCGCTTTTTTCAGTTTTGTCTGGTCTACATCGTGCTGGTATTGACCTACACCGATGGATTTAGGATCTATCTTTACTAATTCTGCCAACGGGTCCATCAGGCGGCGGCCGATGGAGACTGCTCCACGCACCGTTACGTCATAATCGGGAAACTCGTCGCGGGCAATCTTCGAAGCCGAATAGATGGAAGCTCCCTGCTCACTGACTACAAACACGGGTATCTGACGGTCGAAGCTCTGGCTGTTGATGAAATCTTCTGTCTCACGCTTGCCGTTCCGTTGCCGATGGAGATGGCTTCTATCTGATAGGCCTCAATCATCTTGCGGAGTTTGGAAGCAGCTTCTCCTGTTTTGTTCACCGGAGGATGCGGATAGATATTCTCATTATGCAACAGATTGCCTTGTGCATCGAGGCAGACAACTTTACATCCCGTACGGAATCCGGGGTCGATGGCAAGCACCCGTTTTTGTCCCAATGGAGGGACGAGAAGAAGTTGGCGGAGGTTCTCGGTGAATACCCGGATGGCTTCCTCGTCGGCTTTTTCTTTGGATTGAGCGGCAAATTCTGTTTCGATGGAGGGCTTGAGCAGACGCTTGTAGGCATCGACTGTGGCTTCGTCCACCTGCTGGCTACACTCGTTGTTGCCACGTACGAACTGACGTTCCAGGCGTTCGATACATGCCTCGTCGTCGGGATTGATGGATACTTTTAGCAGGCCTTCCGACTCTGCCCGGCGGATGGCCAACAGGCGGTGGGACGTGCAACGTTTCAGTGCTTCGGAGAAATCGAAATAATCCCGGTATTTTGCCGCTTCTTCCTCTTTTCCTTTCACTACTTTGGCACTAATCTCTGCCTGGCGGCTGAACTGATTACGTACCGCGTTGCGGGCACGTTCGTCCTCGTTCACTTGCTCTGCAATGATGTCACGGGCGCCTTTCAGGGCATCTTCCACATCTTTCACGTCTCCTTTCACGAAGGAGGCAGCCTTGGTACTAAGATTGTTTTCCCTTTGCAACATCAGGATGGTGGCAAGCGGTTCCAACCCTTTCTGGCGGGCTACTTCAGCACGTGTCTTCCGCTTGGTTTATAAGGAAGATAAATGTCTTCCAGTTCCGTCGGATTCCAGGTGTCGTTGATACGTTTCTCCAGTTCGGCAGTCAGTTTTCCCTGCTCGTTGATGGTGCCGAGAATCGTTTCTTTCCGTTTGACTATGTCGCACAACTTATCGTGTTGCTCTTTTATTTGCTCTATCTGCACTTCATCCAGTCCGCCGGTGGCTTCTTTACGGTAACGACTGATGAAGGGAATCGTAGCACCTTCACCCAAAAGATGGAGCGTACTACTTATTTGTCTTTCCGGTATACCCAGAAAACCGGAAATCATCTTGTGAAATAATTCCATAATTTGTATTTTTTGAGAGTAAATGAGCGACAAAAATACATATAAATCTGCTAAACCCGACAAGTTTTACTATATTTGCAACTCAATTAATGAATTAACACATCAAAACTGCATAATTATGCTGGGACGTCTTGGATATCTTTTTATCTGTTTCCTTTGGCTTCTGCAGTCAACGGAAGTATTGGCTGTCTCTAAAGATAAGAAACCTATTCTGATTATTTGCTCTTATAATCCGGCAGCACACCAAACTTCGGTCACTATTTCCGATTATATGGATGAATATAGTAAGTTGGGAGGACAGCGCGACATTGTCATCGAAAACATGAACTGTAAAAGTTTCTCGGAGGCTCCGTTATGGAGCGCGATGATGACGCAGATTCTGGCTAAATATCAGGGAGAAAAGCATCCGGCACAAATTATTTTATTAGGACAGGAAGCGTGGGCTGCCTATTTGTCGCAGAGGGATGAAATGCAGGTGAAAGTGCCGGTGATGTGCAGTCTGGCCAGTAGTAATGTGGTGATATTGCCAAAAGATACGGTGGAAAACCTTGATTGCTGGATGCCCGAATCTGTCGATATCTTTGAAGATCATTTGGATATTCCCGAACTGGAATCGGGATTTATCAATCAATATAATATAGAAGGTAATATCTCCATGATTCAAGCTTTCTATCCGAAAACGAAACACATTGCCTTTATCTCGGACAATACTTATGGCGGAGTGACTATGCAAGCGTTGGTACGAAAAGAAATGAAGAAGTTCCCCGATCTGGATTTGATTTTGATGGACGGCCGGAGACATTCTATTTATACCATCGTTGAGGAATTGAGACAGCTGCCCGAAAATACGGTTATTCTGGTGGGAACGTGGCGTGTGGATATGAACGAGGGGTATTTCATGCGGAATGCGACGTATGCATGATGGAGGCTACTCCTACCATCCCGGCTTTTACTCCTTCATCGGTGAGCCTTGGATATTGGGCGATAGGAGGAGTGCTGCCCGATTATCGGAAAGTGGGAGGAGAAATGGCTATGGAGTCCATACGGATGGATCAGCACCCGGAGGATACGGGGAAGCATCTTTCGATCATTGGCTCTAAAGCGGTATTGGATAGCCGGAAGGTGAAAGAGTGGGGGCTGCACCCAAGCGTGTTGCCTTTTAAAGTGCAGCTTGTCAACCAACCGGTTTCGTTCTATCAGCAATATACTTATCAGATATGGTCTGCTTGTGCTTTGTTCGTGATTCTGGTACTTGGCTTATGTATCTCTCTTTTCTATTATTTCCGTACGAAACGTTTGAAAGACGAGCTTCTGAAATCGGAGAAGGATTTGCGTGTAGCGAAAGACAGGGCGGAAGAGTCTAATCGTCTGAAGAGTGCTTTCCTTGCCAATATGAGTCATGAGATACGGACGCCGTTGAACTCGATTGTCGGCTTTTCGGATGTACTGGCAATGGGCGGTAGTACGGAGGATGAACAGCAGTCTTATTATAAGATTATCAAAACCAATTCGGATTTGTTGCTTCGTCTGATTAATGATATTCTCGATCTTTCACGTCTGGAGGCGAACCGGGTGACTTTGACATGGGAGGAATGTGATGTGGTGCAGTTGTGTAGTCAGGTGGTTGCCTCTGTTAGTTTTTCACGGCAGTCGTCGGACAATCAGTTCTTGTTTTCCACTTCTTTTGAAACTTTCCGGATGGTGACGGATGTGCAGCGTATGCAACAGGTAATCATTAATCTGCTGTCCAACGCCGACAAATTTACGAAACGCGGGAAGATTACCTTGGACTTTTCTGTGAATGAGGAAAAGCAAATGGCTATTTTCTCGGTAACGGATACCGGATGCGGTATCCCGAAAGAAAAACAGGGACTTGTGTTCGAGCGTTTTGAAAAGCTGAATGAGTACGCCCAGGGAACCGGATTGGGATTGTCTATCTGTAAATTGATTGTGCATAAATGGAGAGGAAGTATATGGATCGATCCTGACTATACCGGTGGGGCACGGTTCGTATTTTCGCATCCGCTAAATATAGAAAAAGAATGAAACGAATAGGATTTATTTATGGCTTGCTTTTCTGTCTCGTACTGTCTGTTGCGGCGCAGGAAAAGGTGGTGAAGCTGAAGATTGTGGAAACGAGTGACGTACATGGTAATTATTATCCTTACAATTTTATAACCCGCCACGAGTGGAAGGGTAGTCTGGCACGTATTTATTCTTTCGTGCAGAAAGAGCGTGAACAGTATAAAGAGAATTTGATATTGCTGGATAATGGTGATATTTTGCAGGGACAGCCTACTGCCTATTACTATAATTATATAGATACGGTGTCTCCTCATCTTTGTTCGGAAATGATGAATTTCATGAAATATGATGCCGGTAATATGGGGAACCATGATGTGGAAACGGGACGTGCTGTGTTCGACCGTTGGATAGCCACTTGTGACTTCCCTGTGTTGGGTGCCAATATCATTGATACGTCTACGGGAAAGCCCCATCTGGCTCCTTATAAGGTGTTGGAACGTGATGGCGTGAAGATCGTGGTATTGGGTATGATTACTCCTGCCATCCCTGCATGGCTTTCTGAAAATCTGTGGAAAGGCTTGCGTTTCGACGATATGGAAGAGACGGCACGCAAATGGATGAAGATTATCCGTGAAAAAGAGAATCCGGATTTGGTGATCGGGTTGTTTCATGCCGGACAGGAGGCTTTCAAAATGTCGGGCAAATACAATGAGAATGCTTCTCTTAACGTAGCGAAGAATGTGCCGGGATTCGATATCGTGTTAATGGGGCACGATCATGCCCGCGAATGTAAGAAGGTGATGAATGTAGCCGGAGATTCGGTGTTGATTATCGATCCGGCCAGCAATGGAATTGTATTGTCTAATGTCGATGTGACCTTGAAACTGAAAGATGGAAAGGTGCAGAGCAAGGACGTCAAAGGGGAGTTGACAGAAACGGAAGCTTACGGAATCAGCGAGGATTTCATGAAGCGTTTTGCTCCGCAATATGAGACGGTGCAGAAGTTTGTATCCAAGAAGATCGGCACTTTTACCGAGAGTATCTCTACTCATCCTGCTTTCTTCGGTCCTTCTGCTTTTATTGATTTGATACATACTTTACAGCTCGATATAACCGGAGCTGACATCTCTTTTGCCGCTCCGCTTTCGTTTGATGCGGAGATAAAGAAAGGGGATGTGTTTGTCAGTGATATGTTCAACTTGTATAAGTATGAGAATATGCTGTATGTGATGACGTTGTCCGGAAAGGAGATTAAGGATTTTCTGGAGATGTCTTATTATATGTGGACGAACCGGATGAAGTCACCGGAAGATCATCTGCTCTGGTTCAAGAAGAAACCTCGGAAAGGTGCGGAAGACAGGGCTTCTTTCCAGAACTTCAGCTTTAATTTTGACTCGGCTTCCGGCATTATTTATACGGTGGACGTGACAAAACCGCAGGGAGAAAAGATTACGATTACGAGTATGGCGGACGGTTCTCCTTTCCGTATGGATAAGATATATAAAGTGGCCTTAAATTCTTATCGTGGTAATGGTGGTGGAGAACTGTTGACGAAAGGATCGGGTATTCCGCAGGAGGATTTGAAGGGCCGCATAATTTTCTCTACAGATAAAGATCTTCGTTTCTATTTGATGAATTATATCGAAAAGAAAGGTACGATGGATCCCAAAGCCTGAATCAGTGGAAGTTTGTTCCGGAGAAATGGACAGTGCCAGCTGCCCAACGTGATTCTGAATATTTATTCCGGTCTGTTCAATAAGTAACTAAAAGTGTTCATTATGTCTGATAATACTCTTGAACGACTTGTATATCTGATTAAATGCTGGTATATTTGTCGCAAAAAAGAGAGAGTATGTATATTCAAAATGTTCCCAAAGTAGGTATTTCTTCGGTAGTTCATTCTAAACATATAGATTCTGACAACATTGATGTTGTTGATAACGATATAGCGCTCTTCGATACGGAGAGCGTTATATCGTTGTATAATGGACCGACTAAACTGGAGGTGTTGACGGTAGGTCTTTGCCTGGAAGGTACTGGTACTTTTAATATTAGTTTACGTGAGTTTCAACTGTTCCCCGGATTAATGGTGATCGCGCTGCCTAATCAGATTGTCGAACAGCGGTGTTTCAGTTCCGACTTTAAAGCGATATTCTTTGCTGTGTCGAAGAACTTGTTAGAGACATTGCCTAAGATCAGTAATGTGCTTTCCTTATTCTTTTATCTGAAAGATTACCCGTGTTTCAATCTTACACCGCAGGAGCAGGAGACTGTGAAGGAATATCATGCATTTATCAGAAAACGATTGAAGAATAAGGAGGCTTTATATCGTAAAGAAGTGGTAATGGGCTTGATGCAAGGGTTCTTTTTTGAACTTTGTAATATCTTTACCAATCATGCGCCAGCCAATGCTACTACCATGAAAAATAAAAGCCGGAAAGAATATATTTTCGAACGTTTTTATGAGTCTTTAGTGGAGTCTTACCAGTCTGAACGGAGCGTGAAATTCTATGCTGACCAGTTGTGTCTGACGCCGAAGCATCTTTCGGGAGTAGTAAAAGAGGTCAGCGGAAAAACGGTGGGGGAGTGGATAGACGAACTGGTGATTCTGGAAGCGAAAGCACTTCTGAATTCTTCAAGTATGAATATACAAGAGATTGCCGATCGGCTGAATTTTGCCAACCAGTCGTTCTTTGGAAAGTATTTCAAGCATTACACTGGTATGTCTCCTAAAGAATACCGGAAAAGCCGCTAAAATCATAGAACACCGGAGCGCACACGGCTTAGTGTTTCCGGTGTCATCAAAAGATAAGAGGCGATGTGTGCCAGAGGTGCACGTTTGATAATTTCCGGATGTGTTTCGAGCAGGAGGTTATAGCGTTCGCGGGCGGATTCAAAGCGCCAGGAGTCTGCTTTAATCTGTGACACAATCAAGGAGTATTCCAGTATCTTTTGGTAGAACATATTGATTTCCCAGTTCTCTTTTGCCAATTTTTGTATCATGTCGCGAGGGAACAGGTAGATAATGGAAGGTTCGAGGGTTTCCACGATTAGCCGGGTGGGTACTTGTTTCAGAAAACTCTCAATGCACATCACGATACATCCTTCGTATGAGAAATGTTCGGTCACGTCTTTCCCATTCTTGTAATAGTACTGCCTAAGCATCCCTTTGCCGACAAATACGATTTCATGAGCTACTTCTCCTTCATTCAGCGCTATTGCTCCTTTGGGAAATTCTTCACGAATCAGTATACTTCTATCTGTCGCCTTCCTTCTATACTCATTTCCGGAAAGCGGGAATTTACAACAGCATTTACAGTCTCTCTTAATAATGTATCCATGTCTTTTCTGTCTTGATGTGTGCAAAAATACTAAAAACGGTTGACATAAATCAAGTGTGGTATAAAAAAGATGTATCTTTGTCCGCAAAATCAAGAGGTAAGATGATAATGAATAAGATAATAGGTTTGGCAGTGTTGCTGTTCTGTTTGAGTGGTTGCGTAAGGGATAATGATGCTATTTATTATCCGGTTGGCAACGTGGATGTGGAAAGAGGTGGTCCGGCTTTGGAGGCTGGAAAGGGTGATTTAATAGCCCGTAGTTACAATACCGAAGATTATGTACTGGACACGCTTGCACAATATCCGGGTGATCCGACGCTCGGTAAACTGACATTCATGGTCAGTCTGAAAAATCGGTTGGCAGATCAGGAGGTGAGTGACTTTAATGCGTCGGTCTATCCAAACTAACGATGAGTCTTGGATATAAAGACGGCAACTATCCGGCAGAAAGCCAGGTTCCTGTTTATACTTCGTCCGACGTGACTGCCAGTTATGCCATCAAGCTCCGTTTAAAGGGAGAATTGACTTTAACAGGAGACGAATGGATGATTGACTATATTTATGCTCAATTAGCGGGTTTATTCCAGCCTTATCCTCCTACGTCTTTCCCGGAAGTGTTTATGTGTAAAGGGGGTGAGCAATCGTATGCAACGTTCGATTCTTTTCGTAGAACCTGGACATTTGATATTACTTATGATCGTTCCAACCTTTCTTTCAGCCAACTGTATTTCAATCTGTTTGTGAATCTGGCAGGGCAGAAAAGGGAGGATAGAGTCCGGTTGAGGATTGATAAGGAATCTTACTTCGAGATCTATAAAGAAAAGAGGAAATGTAGTTTAACTACATTTCCTCTTTTTCTTTGGTAGTGGGTACGAGATTATACGTACGTGCATGGAAGGTCTTTTCATACACCATCCAAATAAATTATTTGAATATGGAATTACGAATTAAAACGTTTTATTTCCGATGCGGTAAAATCTCCTTCATGTGAAGCACCTCCACCTGTATAGCAACTATATTTCCCATCCTCTGTAATCTCTTTGATTCGCATTTGCTTATTTGTTTTTATTTCTACAACAAGCTCGCCAATATTAAATTCTGTTGGTTGAGTGGGCATTTTCTTTTTGGGGGAGGTGGTTGAAGAAAGGTATCTTTCTTTGATTTCTCTAATGTCGTTTGTCATGCCCAGATTTTGAAAATAGGATTAGTTGTAGGATTCCGAATATGAGAATGATTAAAATAATAAATGTTTCCATGATATTTAGTTTTTAGTGATTGTTTAATTTCTAACTATTGTCTGAACTTCTTTTTAAGGCTATCAATAAACTATTAAATAGATGTGATATGGGAGAGTATCTTTTAGATTGTGTGCTACTATTTGCTCCAAAAGAATTAAGCGGTAATAGAGTTTGTTTGCTTTTTCATGTTTACTTGTTTTTTGATATTTTGTGCTAAAGGTAATTGAAATATCAAAACTAGCAAAAGAAATTGTAGATAAAATAATAGATAATAGTAATGAGAATATTATACTCATTCAAGTATAAGGAATTCTCGAATTGATTGCTGGTAATTTGCGGATGATCGTTATTCAACTTGAAAAAACAGTAAAACGTTTGATTTGGTGTAAAGAAGTGTCTTTCTTTGTAGAAGTATCCACAAATCAAAATACATAGTTATGAAGAAAGCTCTATTGTTGCTAGTCGTAATTCTTTCAGTGAATGATTTATTAGCAAAAGTTTTTTTCCTTTTAAAGAAGTTAACAAGGAATGGAGTATTGATATAATAGGGTGATATATGGGATATGGAAGAGGTGTATCAAATGGTGCAGTAGGAGTAAGTTTGGCTATAAAAGGTTTTTATGCTGGTGTTATGGGATGGCCTTCTTCTCATGAAAATGATATGGGAGTAGATAAGTGGTCTGATAAGACGACTACCGTAGTTCATATAGGCTATCAAATTCCTATTGTGAAGAATTTAAGATTTATTCCAGTTATAGGGTATGCGAAAATAGCATATGGCACTACAGATGGAAGTGATTATACTATATCTGATTCCGGCATAGTACATAATAAGTTTTCAGAGAAAAAAGTGTTTCGGGGCTAGATTTTGGCGGGATAGCGGTCATGAATATAAAAAAAGTAAATATGAATTTGGCTTTTACAAAATATTCTATTTTAGGTGGGATTGCGCTAGAATTTTAATATTAAATGTATTATCGTGATAGTAGATTTTAGAAAAAGCTAAGTAATCCGGACCTGTATTTATAAAAACTTCTTAAAGAAGTAATACGAGAAAGCCCCGCAACAGTGCTGATTGTGGGGCTATAAGTGTTTAACCTGGTTAAAGCGATAACGAATTAATATAGTCTATTACTTTTCTATTCGCTTTATCTATTTGCTCTAAATCGTAATCTATATAAATTCCGGTTGTTTTGCATCCGAACTCATGCCCCAAAGCTAAAGATATTACATCTTTCGATATTCCTATTTTATGCGCTATTGTAGCCCATGTATGGCGCGCCCAATACGAGGTGATGTCGGGAAATAAAATATCTCTAATCTTTTTCCCGCCTAATCCTTTTCGTTCGAAATTTCCCAGTTTTTGCAAACCTCTATTCATTGCTGCCATATACTTTCTATAATTGTAATCGTTGGTTTCGAGCGTGTTTAGTAGAAATTTATTTCCTTTATACCTGTTTATTATCTCCATTGCTTCCGGTTCTACTTTGATAGAGTATAGCTTTCCGGTTTTTCTCGTTTATATTCTATGCGTCCGTCAACTATTTGTTTGAGGTTAAATAAGTCTATTGCGTTTATTCCGATTAGATAAAACATAAGCATGAATATGTCTTGATACTCCTTTTGATATTTTTCTCCGTTAAAGTCTCGGAGCGTGGCGAGTTGTTCCGGTCTTAGCGAGCGTTTTCTGGTTTCCTCTTTTTCGATAGCAAACTTTCTAAACGGATATAACTCCGTTTCTTCGTTATCTATCGCATAGTTAAAGACGGCTCTAATATTCCGTAGATGGATTGATATTGAATTGGTTTTCATTCCTGTATCTTTTAGCCATTTATTAAAAGATTCCAGCCATTTCTTTGTGATAGTCTCAAATGTACATGCCGGGTCGTAGGCAAGAATCTTATTCTTTGTAGCCTTATATAGTTCTATTGTATTTCCTTTCGTCTTTGTCTCTATAAACTCGTCTAGGCAGGTTACGAAGTTTTGCAGGTTGACTCGTTTTTGATGGACTTTGAAATATAATCTTTCAAGGCTGCGTCGCTCATGCTTTTTAATTTCTGATTATTATCCAACATAACGATAAGCATTTCCACGCGATTTATAAGATTGCGTATCGCCACATTTTTAGCTTTGTAGCTTTTCGCTTCTTTGTTATACTCTGTACCCGTCCACGTTCTCGGAGTAGCGCAAAAATCGGTACTTATTAATATTCGGCTTTTATGTCTAATATACAACTTGATCGGGTATGTGCCGTCTTTCTTTTCTCTACGTGTGTCTAATTGATAACAAACAGTTGCCATAATAATATTGTTATACGCAAACAACGTGTCAACGGGATAGCGCGATAATTATGCGAGATGAAAATTTGCGCAATTTGCACCATTTTCTTTAATAATACCCGTTTATAACGCCTAAAAACGATACTTTTAGATGGATGTAAGGCAAGAAAAAAGCCCCTTACTTGTTAGTAAGAGCTGATAATCAGATAGTAGTGGGTACGAGAATCGAACTCGTATTACATGCGTGAGAGGCATGTGTCCTAACCGTTAGACGAACCCACCGGAGTTTGATAGATTTAAAAAGAGCCAAGTCTATAAAACTTAGCTCTTTTTATTTTGAGATTTTGCGGAAGCTGGGGATTCGAACCCCCGGTACCCTTACGAGTACGTCAGTTTAGCAAACTGGTGGTTTCAGCCACTCACCCAAACTTCCTTGAACCCGCATTCTCTCTCAAATGCGGTGCAAATATAGGGGGAACTTTTGGACTACGCAAATCTTTTAGCAAGATTTTTTTACCTGTTTTTGTGAAATGAGATAACCTGCTATGTTTCAAATGTTAAACGGAAGAAATTTTTTTCGAAAGCTTTTAATTTTTATCGATGGAATGGGAACTTGAAACATATTGACGCTATCCGCTTATTATAGTGACGGTATCTTCATGGGATAGAGTAAACATCCGGATGGGATAGTGACGGTATATTTGACGTGAGAAAAGGACATAAAAAAAGGCTATCTATCCCAGACAGCCAATCTTTTGTTAACCTTAAATCTAATACTATGAAAAACACAGTACAAATATACGGATTTCTGTCGAATTTGCAAATAAAACAAGAAAAAAGAGATGTTTTATAACATTGATTAAATATTTGATTCTTCAATTCTATTTTTATTAAGACTTTCAGCGTTTTGAACACTATATTCCCAATATTTATCACATAATTTCAGATAACTGGTCTCGGCACTTTTGCCTCCTAAAGAAATGGCATACATCTTTGTTTGTTTTGCTTTTGCATGTTCTATGGTCCGGGATAGTAGTTGATCGACGGGACGCATCTCAAAATCCGATACGGTGATGATGTCTGCTTCCATATATCCTTCTTCGCTGATCTTTCGCAAAGCATGTGTGATGACTGGTTCCATATCTGTGCCACCATGAAAAGATTGGCTTAGAAAATCGACAAGGCGATCGAAACTACTCCCTAAATCGGTTATTTCAATACACTCGATATCATCGGGAAGAGGATGACGTAACATTTCCGATGTTGTACTTCTGTCAATTCGGCAATGGCAAGTAGAGTAGATTTTGCGATTCTTTCCCGTTCGCCTGCCATAGAACCGGAAGTGTCCAGGCAAACGATGAAAGGGCCTTCAGCTTCTTCGGAAACTTCATTTCCTACTGTTTTCTTATCATTGATGGTTTGTTTCTCGTGCGATTGATAATCGATGACTTGTAGTCTCTTCTCTATGAAACGCTCGAAAAATATGGGTTGCAGGTTCTTTTCCGCCAGATAACAATATTCCAGAGGGAGAAGACTATTCAAATCGTTTCCTTCACAAATGCCTGCAATATCACTTCGGGTGGCATGAGATATAATTTGTTCCCGGTGAATACCTGCGGTCATTTTGAAACGTTTCCGGCTTACTTTGGTGTTTTTTGCCTAAGATTTCTACCAGTTCGCGGATAACGGGATTTCGTTTGATCGTTTCTTCGTATTCTAAAATCTGTTCCGCTATCTGTTTATGATTGCGAAGTAGCCAGACGAGGCGTGAGCACCGCGTACCGGAAGATTTTTGGCTAATGCCAGTTGAATACGGTAGAAATCCTCACAGAGTTGCTCGATATGTTCCATCTGATAGTTGAACTCATTGTTCGAGAGTAGCGTATGCCACTTGTCGAAAAAAAGAGTCCGCAACGCTTTCCATTCTTTGGAACGCGGGCTGATTGCATTAAAACGTTGGAGGTAGTATTTTACGTTGAGGTCTACCAGGTGATATTTCATGGAGAAGGGGTATGCGCTGTTGTTCAGGAATTGAAGAAACTTTGCGTCCGATGCTTCATTCATTTCATGAAAGTATTCCCATTGCGATGCATAACGGGAGTAGAAATCTTGCAGGGAGGGTTGTGTGTGACGAAAATACAGGTGAATGTCCGCATCCAGTTCTTCGGGACGGATAATCAGATTGTGTAGTTGTTCGTCGTACACATCATAGGCTATTCCCTGCAATTTTTCGTAATAAATGTCTTGCAGGTGCTTGAGCCTAATACTCTCTGTTCTCTTGTTCATGGGCATGAGCGATGATGCGAAGTTCGTTCCGGTAGTTCTCTATGATATGTGCAGTTTCCCCTAAGATTCGCTTAATTTTGCTTTTTTGCGATGAACTTAAGAAAAGATGTTCCTTTGTATATGCTGTTTCCCGCTCGGAGATTGTTTTATATTCTACCTCCATTTGATGAAGTAAATCTATCACTTCCTGTAATGTAAATTCGAACGGAGTACTGCCGTCCTGCTGTGTTGGCAAAGGTTCGCAATTATCATAACATAGTAGTGGATACTCCTGATTGTTGACGAAAACAGATCGTTTCCCTTTTCGGAGGGAATAAATATTCTTTTGTGCGATATTCCTGTTCTTTACGAAATCGTAGGCTTTCAGGATTTTGTTGACCGGACGGAATTTATCCTGTTGGATATAAAACAACCGGTTGCTGTCTTTCCTCAAAGACTGGTAATCCGAAGCAAAGATGAGTAATTTCCGGCAATGTGGTAACCTTCTATGCGATGATAGAAGTATCTACGACCTGGATTCCCGGATCGCTAAGTTCCCGTAGGCTGTGTTCGGACTTCATGTTTTCTTTCAATGTATCCAGTTTCTGTTCCAGTCGTTTTTCTCCCAATAAATATGTATTGATTCCCCGTGCAATCGACTGTTCCACTATGTTTTCGATGATGGGGAGCTGCGAAACTTCATCCCACAGACAGGCACTCATCAGCAAGCAGTCGGAGAAGTGAATTCCCGGAGATTCGTTCAGATAGGCCGAGGTGCGGAGCAGACCTACTATTTTTTTCCAACGGCGGTCGGATTATATAGATCGGAGGGGTGTTTTCATCCCGCCCTGTATTATATTGTTCGATTTCTCGTTTGATATTGTGAATCAGCTCGAAGATGGTATAGTGGATACCTACTTTCTCACTTTCAGCTTGTATTTGATTGTATAATTCATCGTTTATCTGGAGTTTTGCCGGGATTTCAGGTTCTACTTCCCGTGTAGAAGAAATCATCTGGTCGAAAGCATATTCCTGTTCAATGCATCCGACAAACTGGCGGATCAGGAAACGGTCGTATAGGGCTTCCAGTCCTTCACCTTTTGCGGGTAGTTCGTTGGACGCGGCAATCAGCGCTTTCAGAGGAACACGCACCGTAAATTGTCCGTTGCGATATATCTTTTCATTGATTACTGTCAAAAGAGAATTTTGGATAGCAGGACCGGCTTTCCATATTTCATCCAGGAAGACAATCGATGCTGTCGGCAAGTATCCTTTTGTAATACGTTCGTATGTATCTTCATCTTTCAATTTTGAGATGGAGACGGGGCCGAATATTTCATCCGGTGTACTGAAACGAGACATCAGATATTCAAAAGCATCCGCATCTTTAAAAGCCAGTTTGAGCCTGCGCGCCACTAAGCTCTTGGCTACTCCCGGAGGCCCAATAGAAAGATACTTCACCTGCCATGGCAGATAATAGGGAGAGTGCGATGGTATGTTCTTTTTCGAATACTCCTCATTGAGGGATTTCAGCAGTTGGGTGATATGGGATTTGATTGACTTCATGCGACAGATGATTTCATGTGTTGTTAGCAGGAGGCAAAGATACAAGAATTCTTTGAAATAGACTTCATTGGGGGGATTTACCCCTAGATTTAGGCAATTTCCTCCCGATAAGTAGGAGTTTTCAGTTTCATAAGGAAAATTCATTCTCTACTTTTGTTCTATCGAAAGATAAATGATAGATAATAATTAGAGAACCGTTAAAAATAAAGGAATATGAAAACGAACACATTTAAATACTTCGGTTTGGCTTTGATGGCTATATTGATGGTAAGTTTTACCTCTTGCGAAGTGGAAATAGACAGTTTCTATGATGATGATAATAATGGTGCAGGATACTATAATCGTTCGGCTGATTTGTGTAGCCGTACCTGGGTTAGTTTCTACCGGGACATGGACGGTAACTATTGCCGTCAGGAACTGGATTTCTTTTTAGATCGTACGGGAATTGACTATATACGGGTGGAATATCCTAACGGGACAGTAGAGCAGTATGAATATAATTTCCGTTGGAGCTGGGAGAATTATGCGCAGACTTCCATTCGTATGTCATACGGACCGAATGATGTTTCATACCTGGATGATGTGTACATCGGTGGAAACAGGTTAAGCGGTTATCTGGACGGACGAAATAACTTTGTGGAGTTTCAGGGGAAATGATGAAAGATAAAACGGAAAGAAACAGAGGGAAAAAGATCGTTTGAGGGATAACAAGATGCAGGTGAAAAGAGAAGGATAAGATAGTTAAGATAGAAATAGGATAGTTATTAGGAACAAAATAATAGGTAACGGAGTAAAAGGGTAATCAATAAGATTTCAGGATATATGATTCAGGGTATAAATAGGGCGCGAAATGAAAGCTTAAAAGTTTTGAACCGGACTAAATAGTTTTTATCTTTGCGCCCTATTAGTTTTATATACATGGAGTGTTATATAGTCTATTTCTCGAACATTCTGCCTTACAGGCTGTTGTGGTACTTTCATTGATTTCTGCCATT
>ENA-OQDE01000675-OQDE01000675.1-human-gut-metagenome-genome-assembly--contig:-NODE-675-length-18312-cov-3.193951_pt1 | contig 18312 bp, 19 predicted proteins | sample MGYA00242768_ERZ504595 | MGnify/ENA primary metagenome ERZ504595 (study PRJEB26092, sample SAMD00036307) | human gut metagenome | host: Homo sapiens | study: EMG produced TPA metagenomics assembly of...
ATCAAATACAAACTTATAATAATTTTTATTGCCTGACGTTTTGAAGCAAAAGATTTCATTCTTTTTGTTGTATCTTTGCGCGGCTATAAACAAAACAGTAGCCGGAAAACAAATAAAAGGTTATAAGAATCAACATGAAGAAAGCCCCCTCTCCCCTTGTATCATTGATACCGATCATTGTACTGGTGTTATTATTGTTTGCCACTATCCGCACATTTGGCAGTGATGCCCTAAGCGGCGGAAGCCAAGTGTCACTACTCACCACTACAGCTATTTGTATCCTTATCGGTATGGTGTTCTATAAAATTCCCTGGAAAGATTATGAGCTCGCCATCACCAACAATATTGCCGGAGTGGCAACAGCCATTATTATTCTATTGATAATCGGTGCGTTGAGCGGGATCTGGATGATTAGTGGAGTAGTGCCTACGCTAATCTACTACGGGATGCAAATTATCCATCCTAGTTTCTTCCTGGCATCTACCTGCATCATCTGCGCATTGATTTCCGTTATGACCGGAAGTTCGTGGACTACCATTGCTACCATCGGTATCGCCCTGATGGGTATCGGAAAAGCACAAGGTTTCGAAGACGGTTGGATTGCCGGAGCCATTATTTCGGGGGCATACTTCGGAGATAAAATATCTCCTTTATCCGAAACCACCATCCTGGCCTCTTCTATCACAGACACTCCCTTGTTCCGTCACATCCGTTATATGATGATTACTACGGTTCCATCTCTTGTCATTACGCTAATTATTTTCACCGTAGCAGGATTCTCTCATGATGCCAACAATACACAACACATCGCAGAAGTGGCAACAGCTCTGAATGAAAAGTTTCATATCACTCCGTGGCTACTGATAGTTCCCGTAGCAACCGGGATATTGATAGCGAAGAAAGTGCCGTCTATCGTTACGCTGTTCCTGTCTACCCTGCTGGCTGCTGTTTTTGCTTTGATCTTTCAGCCGGATTTGTTGGAAGAAATTTCAGGAATTGCCGCTTCCGGATTCGATTCACTGTTTAAAGGACTAATGATGACTATCTACGGAGAGACAAATTTACACACGGATAATGCCGTTCTGACAGATTTAATTGCCACACGTGGCATGTCAGGAATGATGAATACGATTTGGTTGATACTATGTGCCATGTGTTTCGGCGGAGCAATGACAGCAAGCGGCATGGTGGGAAGTATCACTTCCATCTTTGTGCGCTTTATGAAGAAAACAGTCAGCGTGGTCAGTGCGACGGTTTGTTCCGGTCTGTTTCTTAATCTGACCACTGCCGATCAATATATCAGTATTATTCTGACGGGAAATATGTTTCGCGATATTTATGCCAAGAAAGGGTATGAAAGTTGCTTACTAAGCCGTACCACGGAAGATGCAGTAACCGTTACATCCGTATTGATCCCGTGGAACAGCTGTGGAATGACTCAAGCCACTATCTTGAGTGTACCCACACTTGTGTATCTCCCTTATTGTTTTTCAACATTATCAGTCCTTTAATGAGTATCACCGTGGCAGCCATCGGATATAAAATTGCACGACGTTCGTGAACAATCTGGCATACACTTTGTTTTTGCAATAAACGAACAACATATTAAACCTAAACAAAAAAAAGTTATGAAAAAGTTTATTGCATTAGTAGCATTAGTATTAGTGAGTGCAAGCACAATGATGTATGCACAAGAAAGTAACGCAGCAGCACGCCGCGCAGAAAGAAAAGCTCAAAGAGATGCAGAGAGAGCGAAACTCCGTGCCGAAGAAGAGGTGCAGGACATGGCAGCCTATCAACAAGCTGTACAGGCTTTGAAAAACAAGCAATTTGTATTGGAAGCTAATCAGGTTGTCTTCCGCAACGGTATGAGTGCTTTTGTTACTTCAAACACCAACTTCGTCCTGATGAACGGCAACAGAGCTACCGTACAGACTGCTTTCAACACTCCTTACCCAGGTCCTAACGGAATCGGTGGTGTGACAGTAGATGGTAATTCTTCGGATATGAAGATGAATATCGACAAAAAAGGAAATGTGAACTGTTCATTCAGTGTTCAGGGTATCGGCATCTCCGCTCAAGTATTTATTAATATGAGCAGTGGAAACAATACAGCTTCGGTTAGTATCAGCCCGAACTTCAGCAACAACAACCTGACATTGAACGGAAATATCGTTCCGCTTGACCAGTCAAATATCTTCAAGGGACGTTCCTGGTAATCCGGATACAAGAATCTTATCATAACTCCGCTACAAATCGCGCAAAATGCGTACATTTGTAGCGGAGTTTTTTTATTCAGTATGGCTTATGAGAGAATTTATCATTGCAGACAATCAGGATATCAGTAAGGCAGGAATGATGTTCCTGTTGAGTAAACAAAAGGAGGTATCCCTCCTTTTAGAAGCTGACAACAAGGCTGAACTGATTCAGCAGCTACGATTGTATCCGCAAGCAGTGATTATCCTGGATTACACCTTGTTCAATTTTGCGGGGGCAGATGAATTGATTGTCCTGCAGGAAAGATTCAAGGAAGCCGACTGGATTCTATTCTCTGACGAACTAAGCCTGAACTTTCTCCGCCAAGTATTATTCAGCAGCATGGCTTTCGGGGTAGTGATGAAAGATAACTCAAAAGAAGAAATCATGACTGCCATTCAATGCGCCACCCGCAAACAACGGTATATTTGCAATCATGTCAGCAATCTGCTGCTTTCGGGAACTTCTTCTCCGCTGGCAGCGTCAAGCATGGACGACCATTTGCTGACGCAGACAGAAAAGAATATCCTAAAAGAAATTGCATTAGGGAAAACAACGAAAGAGATTGCCGCAGAGAAAAATCTTAGTTTCCATACGATCAACAGCCATCGTAAGAATATCTTTCGTAAATTGGGAGTGAATAATGTGCACGAGGCTACTAAATATGCGATGAGAGCAGGGATTGTGGATTTAGCCGAATACTATATCTGACACCGCTATTCACTAACCTCTACCCCTCTAAGAACTATTTAACAGATAATTTCTCCGCTTCCCACACAAACTTTCGCCTCTTCATCATAAATCACCCCAAACTGCCCCGGAGCAATGCCTTGCAGCTTTTCAGAGGACAAAATGTGGAATTGCTTCTCCCTTCCTGTATCAGTTTTCCTTTGGTAAAGTCGGGAGTGTGACGAATCTTGAAAGTGATGTCTATCTCCTTCTCCTGTCCTTTCCAGGGATTATCAGTAATGAAATGGAAATCATGCATCCGGAATTCATTGCCGTACTGTGTTTCCACACCGTAACCGCGGGACACATAAATTGTATTTTCTTCAATATCCTTCTTGACTACGAACCAGGGACCACCACTCAATCCAAGCCCTTTGCGCTGGCCGATTGTGTGAAACCAATAGCGCGATGTGTACCCAATTTCTTTCCGGTTTCCAATTCAATAATCGCCCCTTCCTTTTCTCCTAAAAAGCGACGGACAAAATCATTGTAGTTTATCTTCCCGAGAAAACAGATACCCTGACTATCTTTCCTTCTGCACTCGGCAATCCGGCTTTATTGGCAATCTCACGCACTTCCTGTTTCATCAAACCTCCAATGGGAAACATGAGTTTGGAAACTTGCAGGTAATCAATCTGTGCGAGAAAGTCCGTCTGGTCTTTCACAGGGTCTTTCGCTGTGCCCAACCAAGTTTTACCGTTGCGTTGCAAGGTGGTGGCATAATGACCGGTTGCCGTAAAGTCGAAGTCTTTCCCTACACGCTGTTCAAAGCAACCGAATTTGATAAGCTTATTACACATCACATCCGGATTAGGCGTCAGTCCCTGCCGGATTTTATCAATGGCATAGGCCGCTACATTCTCCCAATACTCCTGATGCAAATCCACTACCTCCAAAGACAGACCGTACTTACGTGCCGTAGCAGTAGATAATTCAATATCTTCCTCTGCCGAACAGTCCATATATTCCGCTCCGTCCATGCCTATCTTAATATAAAAAAGAGTGGGCTTATATCCTTGCTCACAAAGGAGATGTACAACAACCGAACTGTCGACACCTCCTGATAATAATGCAGCTATATCCATGAATAATGATTCGTCTATTAATAACGTTCTATATGTAAGCTAATACCTATTAAAAAATTCTATGCTACAAAGATAAGGCAAGAATCTCTAGCAGCCAATCACATATTGAAGGCATTTTTATACCATAAATGTGGTAGATAAGCAAAGTATTTCCTACATTTGCACAGTAAAAAGCTTTTTATGATGACGAAATTAAGAAAGATAATCCTCATACCTGCCCTGAGCATCGTATTTATCAGTGGCTTTTTCTCCTGTGGTGTCGACCGCTGGCCGGAGTATGCCCATCAGACCGCACTGGATACATGGATGTACGACATCATGCAGCAGAACTATCTGTGGTATCAAGATCTACCTTCCTACGATGATGTGAATCTGTTTCTGGAACCTGCCTCGTTTTTATCTAAAGTAAAATCAAAAACGACAGCTATTCGTTTGTGGACTCTGTGATGGAGACTCCGCTGCCTACCTATGGATTTGATTATTCACTGGTTCGAAGTGCGGATATCGATACAGCATATAATGCATTAATTACTTACGTCATCCCCGGTTCACCGGCAGAAGCAGCCGGACTGGAACGTGGAAACTGGATTATGAAAGTCGATACTTCTTACATCAGCAAGAAATACGAGACTCAATTACTGCAAGGAACCCAAGCCCGGGATTTGGTGATGGGAGTATGGAAAGAAGTTCCTGTTGAGCCGGAAGAAGGGGAAGAAGGAGAAGAAGAATTTGTATACAAGGTAGTACCTAATGACATAACATTAAAACTACCTGCGGCACGATCCGTTGAGGATAATCCAGTGCATAAGACCAAAATACTTACGGTAAAAGAAAACAATAGAGATATTAAAGTAGGGTATCTCATGTACAATAGCTTCACAGCCGGAACCAATAGTGATCCGGACAAATACAATAACGAACTGCGACAAATCTCACAAGAGTTCAAGACAGCTGGCGTGAAATATGTTATACTTGACCTACGTTACAACACCGGTGGTTCATTGGATTGTGTTCAGTTATTAGGTACAATTCTGACTTCAGAGGCACGATTAAATAAGCCGATGGCCTATCTGGAATATAATAATAAAAACAGAGACAAGGATGCTACCATCAACTTTGATAGTGAGATATTAAAGAGCGGTGTTAATTTAGACCTGCCCGCTCTGTTTGCTATTACAAGCAGTACAACAGCCGGAGCACCGGAAATGTTAATTAGGAGTCTTTCACTGAAAGACAGTTATCCTGTCGTAACCATCGGTGGTGTCACTAAAGGACAAAATGTAGCAACAGAACAATTCATTAATGAAGAATTTCTGTGGTCAATCAACCCGGTAGTATGCACTGTCTATGATTCCAACCACGATGCCGGAGGAGCTATCTCCCCTGCAACAGATCTTAAAATCAGTGAAACTACTATTGATGGAGTTACTAATTATAGTGAATTTTTACCATTCGGTGATCCTAACGAAAGAATGTTAAAAGTAGCCATCGGTGTTATTGACGGAAGTTATCCACCAAAGGATGAAGAAACCGAAGAGACCACAAAAGCGCAATTCAAAATAGAGAAAAGCGTAATAAGTCCGGCAAGTAGACGTTTTAGTAGTAACGGATTACGATTAAAATAAGAAAGGATGAAAAAATAGCTATTTTATTGCTGGCAATACTGATATTCAGTTGTTCGGATGATGACGAAAAGGGCACAGTAGAGAATAAAGGGCAATGGGCTATGATTTTCAATGAATCCGTCAAGAACGATTCAAACCCTGTAGATAAGACAGAGAAATTTATGTTCGATGGTGAGCGCCTGATTCAACATATTATAAAACAACGTTATTTCGAAGAAGAAATCAGCAACGAAGTAAACTTGAGCTACTCTGATAATCAGGTAACAGTTACCACTGACTATCCCACTTTAGTATATACATTAAATAGCGAAGGCTATGCCAGTCAATGTGTATACAGTTTGTCTTCACAAAATCGTATTTATCAATTTTCTTACTCTGCAGAAGGATACTTAACCGGAATTGTCGAGAATATTGACAATACAGAATACTCATCAACATCACTTACATACGAGAACGGAGATATAACCTCTATCAGTTCCAAGATGAACGGCCTTGAAAACAAGTTCATTTATGAACCGGGAGAAGAAAGTTCGACATACCATTTGCCCTGCCTCGGTTTATTAGAAATACACCCTCTGACATTCCATATTGAAGCTCTTTACGCTGGGTTATTGGGTAAGGACCCGCGCCATTTCACCATACGCAGTTGTCCTGCAGGAAGTAACGATGAAAAGACAATCTATTCGTATGAGTTTGATAAAAAAGGGAATCCATCCAGGATGATTTGTCAAACGACCTATGCCGGAGGACAGGCCAGCTATTATCCATACACACGTAACATTTCGGTTTCTTTCGAATAATCTTTCATTCCGAACATCGAATTCTCTTTTAAAGTAGCACAATCACTCTATTTCTGTCAAGAGCAGAATTATAGATTCTTAACCTATAAAGCCCCTTTTCATACCTCAACTTTGTTTATTCCGAAACAAAGGCTCTGATTTTACCTAACAAAGGCTTCAACTTCTCCTAACGCAGCGTTTAATGAGTCGTAACGCACCGTCTAATTTTTATAAAGCTGCGGTATAAAACACGTTAATCTCTGGTTTCATCCCTTTTATAAGCCGGGATAAAGCTCACGCCTCCCAAGTATACAACAAAAAAGGAGAAAGCTTCCGCTCCCTCCTTCTATCGTAGTTTAACCTCAATCTATTTTATGATTCTGTACCAAAGATACAACATTGAAAAGCCAAAGTCAAGTATTCCCGGTTTTATTTCTTGAAAAACTTATCAAAGAACAGAATCTGATAATCAATGGAGTTATTCCAATACTGCCCTGTATGTCCTCCCGGACGGGTAATAAAATCATGATCGATCTTTTTTTCTAACAGGCGGTTATGCAAATCCTTGTTCACATTCAAGAAGAAATCTCCTTCTCCACAATCGACAATGATAGCCAAATCGCCATTCTCTATCTTATCAATCTGATTGATAACGGTATGATTATCCCATACTTCCTTGTTAGATTCATATTCTCCCAACTGCTTGGACATGTCCCTGTTTTTCGGGAACGGGCGAATATCCATCCCTCCGCTTGTACTTCCACTGGCACCAAACGTATCTTTATGACGGATTGCATTCCACATCGCTCCGTGTCCACCCATACTTAATCCGGTGATGGCACGTCCTTTTCTGTCGGCAATCGTCTTGTAATGTTCGTCGATATACTTCACCAGTTCCGATGAAATAAAAGTTTCATAACGATAAGACGGATTGAGCGGACTATCCCAGTACCAGCTATTCTTTCCGTCCGGACAAACGAATATAATTCCTTTTTCATCCGCAATTTGAGGAAGATTCGGTTTAATTCCAATCCATGTTTTAGCATTTCCACCGTAACCGTGCAACAAATAAATGGCGGGACAAACTACTGCTTTCTTCCCCAGCGCAGCATCCGGCGTTACCACCACCACTTGCACATCCTTATTCATGGAAGGACTTTTAATTAATAAAGTATCTACTTTGGCAGCAAACGAAGGAGCCACCCATACTAAAAAAAGAGCAATTAATAGAAGTTTTTTCTTTTTCATTGTGTGTTATATAGTTAGATATAGTTATTCCTCTGCTACTGCGGAAGGATCAAATTTAGAAACCGGCATTTCAAAGGTTTTATGACATTGTTTACAGGTATAGTTCCAGTGGTTGTCTCCCGGGGGAATGACCATTAATGCAGAAATGATAGCAGCCCCCATCGCACGCCAGCGCTTTCCTTTTCTCAAAACCAACTGAATGTCCGATGAACCGCAATACGGACAAAGCGTTAATTCTTCCGGCCAACTATCGTTATCCTTCAACACTTGAACAGCATTCTCGTAGTCTTCATCTGCCACCAATATATCCACCCCGCTATACTGCTCACACAACTTTTATACAAAGTAGAGAAGTTCTCATTGTGCAGAATAGACTCGATGCCTTCATTCTCCAATGCCCCTTGAAGGATATGTGCTTTCATCGCATCATTACAAGTTATCAGTTTTACAGTCTTCATAAGGAATCTGTTTTAATATGTCCTACAAAAATAAGACATAAAAATGAAATGAGAAACAAAATCCGGCTAACTTTATCAGGAAGTAAAACGAACCAAATAAGAAGTGACTCTATTTTTATTCACGGAAGGTATCATTCTTTAATACTTTTTTTGTACTTTCGCAGCAATAATTCGCAATCACATGAAAAGACTGTTGACACTGCTACTATTTTCAAACCTTCTACTTTCCCTGCTACAGGCACAACCTGTACATCGAATCAGGGGAACGGTTATTGAGAAAAACAGCCGTCAACCATTAGAGTTCATTAACGTAATGGTTCTCGGGCTGAACAAAGGTGGCGTCACCAATGCGGAAGGCCATTTCACCATCGAACAAGTACCTCCCGGCATCTACCGCCTGCAAGCAACTGCCATCGGCTACAAAAGTGTCACTACTCCCGAATATATTGTATCTACCAAAGATCTGAATATCTCGATAGAGATGGAAGAGAACCTGACCGAACTCGCAGGAGTAACCGTCACCGCTTCTCCTTTCCGACGTGATTTGGAAAGCCCCGTCAGCCTGCGCATTATCGGATTGCAGGAAATAGAAAAAAGTCCGGGAGCTAATCGGGACATTTCACGTATTGTTCAGTCTTATCCGGGAGTTGCCTTCTCACCAATTGGATACCGCAACGACTTGATTGTGCGCGGTGGTTCTCCTTCTGAAAACCGTTTCTACTTGGATGGAGTGGAAATTCCCAATATCAATCACTTCAGTACGCAAGGAGCCTCCGGTGGTCCGGTGGGAATCCTCAATGCCGACCTGATACGTGAAGTCAATTTCTACACCGGTGCTTTCCCCACTGATAGAGGAAACGCACTTAGTTCCGTTCTTGATTTCAAGTTGCGCGACGGAGATATGGAGCACAACTCTGTAAAGGCTACCCTCGGAGCATCCGAAGTCTCGCTCGCCTCCAACGGGCATATCGGGAAAAAGACCTCTTATCTGGTATCTATACGTCAATCTTATCTACAATTCCTGTTTGATATGCTCGACCTCCCTTTCCTGCCGACTTTCACCGATGCGCAGTTCAAATTGAAAACCCGGTTTAACGAACAGAACGAGTTGACAGTGCTGGGACTCGGAGGAATCGACAATATGCGATTGAACACGAAAGCGGATAGCGAAGACAACGAATATATTCTTAGTTACCTGCCGAAAATCAAGCAGGAGACATTTACATTGGGAGCCGTTTATCGTCATTATGCAGGCGCACATGTGCAGTCAGTGGTAGTCAGTCACAGCTATCTGAACAACCGCAACACCAAATACCGTCAGAATGATGAAAGTATTCCGGAAAATCTGATGCTCCGCCTCCGTTCTACCGAACAAGAGACAAAATTCCGTTTCGAAAACAATTCTTCTTTCCGCAACTGGAAGGTCAACCTCGGATTGAACCTGGATTACAGCCAATATACCAACACCACCTTTCAAAAGGCATATACCAATCAGGCACAAACGTTTGATTACCATACTTATTTGGGGATGATGCGCTGGGGACTTTTCGGCACTATCAGCTACTCTTCGATGGACGAACGCTTCACTGCTTCTTTGGGATTGAGAGCGGATGCCAACAATTATTCATCGGCGATGAAATCACTCTCCGACCAGCTTTCACCACGCATATCGCTTTCCTATCAACTTGCCGATCACTGGTTTTTAAGCGGAAATGCAGGACTTTATTACCAGTTGCCTCCTTACACGGCTCTCGGTTTTAAGGATAATAACGGAACGTATGTCAACAAATACAATCTCCGCTATATGAAAGTCAGCCAGGAAAGTCTGGGTATCAGTTGGCGCAAAGGAGATACTTCGAAGTTTCCGTGGAAGGATTCTACAAAGATTATGATAAAATTCCGCTCTCCGTTGTGGATGGCATTCCTCTTACCTGCAAAGGAAATGACTACGGGGTGATTGGCAACGAATTGCTGACCTCCACCGCCCAGGGACGTTCGTATGGTGCGGAGATTTTGGTGAAATGCTGATCGCCAAGAAACTGAATCTGGCTTCTTCCTTTACCATCTTTAAAAGCGAATACCGCAACGACAAAGAGAGTGAATACATTGCATCCGCATGGGACAACCGGTATATCTTCAACTTACGGGGAACCTACAATCTGCCACGCCAATGGAGTGTCGGGATGAAAGTCAGTTGCATCGGCGGTGCTCCTTATACGCCTTATGATGAAGAAAAGTCATCTCTGGTATCTGCCTGGGATGCACAAGGTAAAGCATATTACGACTATTCTAAATATAATAAAGAACGTCTTCCGGCTTTTGCACAGGTAGACCTCCGTATCGACAAGACATTTTATCTGAAACATTGTATGCTAGGATTCTATCTTGATTTGCAAAATATCACGGTAAGCAAACTGAAACAGCAAGATGTACTGATGAGCACCGGTATCATCGAAAATCCGGAAGCCCCTGCCGACAGTCAACACTATAAAATGAAACGCCTCAAACAATCAAGCGGGACATTGCTCCCCACATTAGGAATAACATTTGAGTATTAATTTATGCATAAAACTGTAAACTAGAAAAGAGTATGAAAAGAGAAATCGCTATGATTGCCTTCGTATTGTTAGGCATGGGTATGACAGCTTCTGCACAATTCGGCAAGAAGATTAATTTGGGAAAAGCGTTACAAGCCGGTAAAGACGTAGTATCAGCCGTTACTTTATCTGATGCGGACATCGCCAACATGAGTAAGGAGTATATGGTATGGATGGATGCTCATAATCCATTGACCAAACCTGATACTGAATATGGCAAACGTCTGGAGAAATTGACGGGACATATCAAAGAAGTGGATGGACTGAAACTTAACTTTGGTGTATATGAAGTGGTAGACGTAAATGCTTTCGCTTGTGGCGACGGTAGTGTACGTATTTGCGCCGGTCTGATGGATGTGATGACGGATGAAGAAGTGATGGCAGTGGTAGGACATGAGATTGGCCACGTAGTTCACACAGATTCTAAAGATGCCATGAAGAATGCTTATCTCCGTTCAGCCGTGAAGAATGCAGCAGGTGCCAGCAGCGATAAAGTAGCCAAACTGACCGACTCCGAGCTGGGAGCTATGGCTGAAGCTCTGGCAGGCGCACAATATTCACAGAAGCAGGAAAGCGAAGCGGATGATTACGGAGTAGAGTTCTGTGTAAAGAACGGTATCGACGTATGCAATGGCTAACTCACTGACTAAGTTGTCCGAACTGTCGAAAGATGCTCCACAAGCTTCTTACCTGCAAAAGATGTTCTCGTCACACCCGGATACCATGAAACGTATCGAACGTGCAAAAGCAAAAGCAGCAACCTACGCTAAATAATAACGGACATCGTTCCTAAATCAAAAACAGAGGAGGAGATACTGCGGTTTGTCAACCGCAGTATCTCCTCCTCTGTTTTTGATAAAAAAGGACACACTATTATTAAAAAATCATTAATCTATAACATAGATTTGCATAGTGCCCTGATTTCTTGTAATTTCGACCCTATAACCATTTTAATCCATTTATGGAATTTCTTATCATACTTCTCTTACTTGTACTGAATGGCATTTTTGCCATGTATGAAATTGCGCTGGTATCATCCAGCAAAGCACGTCTTGAAACACTTGTCGCAAAAGGTAACAAATCAGCCCGTGGAGTTTTAAAACAATTGGAAGAACCGGAAAAATTCTTATCTACCATTCAGATCGGTATTACGCTGATCGGTATCGTATCCGGTGCGTATGGTGGTGTGGCTATTGCCGACGACCTCGTTCCTTTCTTTTCCCTCATTCCGGGCGCAGAAGCTTATGCACGCAACCTGGCAATGATTACTACCGTAGCAATCATTACCTATCTTTCTCTGATTATCGGAGAGCTAGTACCCAAATCTATCGCTCTTAGTAATCCGGAGCGATACGCCACTTTGTTCAGCCCGGTCATGATTCTCCTGACAAAGGTTTCTTATCCTTTTGTATGGTTGCTGAGTGTCTCTACCCGGCTACTGAATAAACTCATCGGTTTGAAAAGCGAAGAACGCCCCATGACGCAGGAGGAAATCAAAATGATTCTCCATCAAAGTTCGGAACAGGGTGTGATTGACAAAGAGGAAACGGAAATGATACGTGATGTGTTCCGCTTCTCCGACAAACGGGCTAACGAACTGATGACGCATCGCAGAGATCTCATTATCCTTCACCCTGATGATACGCAGGAAAAGGTGATGAAGACAATCGAAGAAGAACATTATAGCAAATATCTGTTGGTGGACGAACGGAAAGATGAGATTATCGGTGTAGTTTCCGTAAAGGATATTATCCTGATGATAGGCAGTAAAAAGCTGTTTAACTTACGCGAAATAGCCCGTCCTCCCCTCTTTATTCCGGAAAGTTTATATGCAAATAAAGTTTTAGAGCTATTTAAGAAGAACAAAAACAAGTTCGGAGTTGTTGTTAACGAGTATGGCAGCACAGAAGGCATTATCACACTGCACGACCTGACCGAAGTATCTTCGGAGACATCCTTGAAGAGGATGAAACGGAAGAAGAAGAAATCGTCACAAGGCAGGATGGTTCGATGCTGGTGGAAGCTTCAATGAACATCGACGACTTCATGGAGGAAATGGGGATTTTATCCTATGAAGATCTGGAATCGGAAGACTTCACCACTCTGGGGGGATTAGCCATGTTCCTGATTGGCCGTATCCCGAAAGCGGGAGACATCTTCACCTACAAGAATCTGCAATTCGAAGTGGTGGACATGGACCGCGGACGAGTAGACAAACTGCTTGTCATCAAACGGGACGAAGAGCAGGAATAGGATAGCAAAAAACGAGCAATAGCTCACTATATTTATATTAACTTAAAGCACTTAACGATGAAAAAAGTAATTATGTTAGCAGCAGTCGTAGCTGCTTTGGCATCATGCCAATCAAAAGCAAACAAAGCCGCAGAGGCTCAAGCAGACAGTCTAGCTCTTGCTATGACTCCGATTACCGAATTGACTGAAGTTTATGAAGGTACTCTTCCTGCTGCCGACGGTCCGGGTATTGACTATGTACTGACCCTGAACGCTGCAACTGACGGTGTGGATACTGCGTATACACTGGATATGACTTACCTCGATGCTGAAGGTCAAGGACAAAACAAGACTTTCACTTCAAAAGGAAAACAACAAACAGTACACAAGGTTGTGAACAAAAAACCTGTTACTGCTGTTAAGTTAACTCCGAAGGATGGTGAAGCTCCGATGTATTTCGTGATTGTAAATGACACCACTCTTCGTCTGGTGAACGATAGCTTGCAAGAAGCTGTCAGCGATCTGAATTATGACATCATCAAGGTAAAACAATAAAATAAACCTAACCCTAACCAGTAAAAAAGCTCTGCACGGAACCTTCGTTCTTGCAGAGCTTTTCGTTTTTGGGAGTCTTTCCTCATATTATTCCAAGTATTGTTTCAACTGATTCTTCAATTCCTCCGGATTGCTTGGTCTTTGTGCCTTATATTCTACAATAGTTCCCTCCCTATTAACAATAATAAACTGAGGAACTGAAAGCCCGGCGAAATTACCTTTCTCATCATAAGTGACGAACAACTTCTCCACTTCAACAGAAAATTTATTATTCTCAACACTATTCTCTGGTCGATGATAGGTGACAAAATACCCATTTAATAATCTTTCATCCAATCTTTTCAAACAGGCATTCCAATCCTTGGGTTCATCTATTGAAATAAAAAGTCTTACAATATCATTCTTTTTGAAAAAATCATCTGTTTTTTCATATTCTTTGAGTTCTGCCAGACAGGGTTTACACCAAGATGCCATTACATCAATATATACAATTTTTCCTTTAAAATGCCGAAGCAATAACTCAAACGAACTAGGATAATTCAAGCATTTGATATTAGACTGCACTGATTGCTCCTGTGCAGTAATGATTAATGATATCAAACAAAAAAGAATAAAACTCCATTTGTTTTAATGCACTGTTTCATACAACATAGATTTATTGTTAAATAACTGTGATAAAGATAGTGTTTTATTCTATATAAATCTTCTTTATTTAATTACATTCTTTCCTTCTTGCAGACGTTTCAACCGAAGCAATGCTTCAATGTAGTAATAATCTGCATAAATAATAGAGGCATCTATCTCTGAATGAGCCGGCCAATGTCCTACACTATGAAGCAGGAAGGACGGTTTGCTCTTGCCACTCTGATAACTGTCAGAGTTCAGGCTTGCCAGCATTTCAATAGCTGCATCTTTATAACGTTTTCCGGTTCCATTCGGGAGGTAAGTAGATAGTTCAAGCAAAGCAGAGGCCACTACTGCCGCAGCCGAAGCGTCACGCGGAGCATCCGGTATTCCCGGGGCACTGAAATCCCAATAAGGAACCTTATCTTCCGGCAGACGTTCGAGATAAACATCTGTCACTTTCTGTGCGAAATCAAGATATTTAGGATCTTTCGTCTCCCGATAGACTACAGTATATCCGTAGATTGCCCATGCTTGACCACGCGCCCACATGTACTGTCTGCATAGCCTGATGGGTTACTCCTTTTATCAGATTACCAGTGATGGTATCATAGACTGCTACATGGTAGGATGTATAATCGGGACGGAACTGACATTTCATTGTTTTATCAGCATGAGAAACGGCAACATCATACAAATAAGGATTTCCACCATTCTTTGCTGCCCAGAAAAGCATTTCGAGATTAATCATGTTATCCATGATTGTGTTGTGAGGCCAGTTGCGTGGTTCCACTTCACGAGGCCACGAAAGCATTGTTCCTACAACCGGATTGAATAAAGTAGCCAGCGAATCGGCCGTATCCAGAATCACTTTCTTATAAGCAGGATCTTTCGTCAAGCGATAGCCGTTTCCATAACTGCAGAATACGAGAAATCCCAAATCATGGTCATAAGCTGGTATTCGAGAAAGGAATTCCAATGAGTTCGTAAACTTCTTCGCTTCTTCCAGAATATGCTTATCCTGTGTATATTCGTAATCATACCAGAGCACACCCGGCCAGAAACCGGCACACCATTCTTCTTTCGTTGCCTTACGACAGTTCCAGTGGTGTTCGTCAGCCATAATGTTACGTGGCATCATCGTATAGTCAATGCCGGAATCTGTTTTCAGTTCCGTAAGCGTACGTTGTGTCTGCTCTGCACAGTAGTCTAATGCCCTATTCACATCCAATGTACCGGAAGCTTGTGAGTGCACATACAAAAACCTAACATCACAGCCAGACCTACTACAATCTTTTTCATCTTAGTTCAAATATATTCGCGTTAATTCTTAATCTTTATTTCTCTTTGTCAGTTACTTGAGCGGTCAGTTACTTAGTCACTCCATCAGTTACTTAGTCATCCGGAACCAGTCTACATCTGCCCATCCACGATTGCCCTCATTCGGAGTTACGCAAAATACTCCAACTTTGGCTCCAATCCATTTGCCTTGTCGGGCTGTGAAAGGCTCTCCCACTGTCGTGTATTTCTTTCCATCCAGACTATAAGCGAAGGTACAAACGGCTCCTTTACGAACCTTTACTTGCAAATAAACTGTTTGCCACTCATTATCTGCTACTCCCGGCATCTTCAGATGTTCCACCGGAATGTTTGCCAATTCTTTTATCTGTTCGGGATTTTGCTGTTCCGCATCCTTGCAGACTGCTTGTTGCAGAATAAACTGATCTCCCTCCTTACGAATGGAGAGATAGCTATAATCCCATCCCATTACAATGATTCCGGTTTGTTCCCCATCCTGCTTGGCAGTAAATGTCAATTTGGTTGTAGCCGTAAACTCTTCAGCCGGAAACTTTTGCATCAACAAGTTAGGAACTTCCCAGAAGTTCACAAATTCTTTTGAGAGACTGCCTGCATAAAGACGAATATACCCAAGTCGGTCGTGAACCCGTAAGTGTCTTTTTTATTGGCATGCCATTGCCATTGTAACCCTAAATGACGGGTATTGAATTCATCACTCTCCGGCGGAGTGGCTATCGGATATGTCTTTCCTACATTCGGTTTCTTATAGGTCGTTACCGGTTCACCGCAACCATCTTCATCCTTATCTACTCCGATTACAGGCCAATCATTTACCCAAGTCATCGGATTCAGATGAATCACGCGTCCGTAAGCTCCTTTATCTTGAAAATGAACGAACCAGGATTCTCCTGTGTTGGTATCTACCCAGCCACCTTGATGAGGCCCGTTGATATTTGTCTTTCCTTGTGCCATTACGATCTTCGATTCGTAAGGGCCGTAAATGTTCTTCGAGCGAAGTACTAATTGCCAACCGGTTGCTACTCCACCTGCCGGAGCAAAAATATAGTAGTATCCGTTGCGTTTGTAGAGCTTCGGTCCTTCTACCGTATGGTTCTTTCCATCATTTCCATCAAATACCATCACCGGATCGGAAATTACTTCTGTTCCCTCAGCATTCAGTTCGCAAATAACTACGATGCTATTCACTCCGCTACGGCTACCAGCGTATGCATGTACAAGATAAACTTTTCCATCTTCATCCAAAGTGGTGTCGGGTCAATCATTCCTTTCCCGGCTTTCACCAATACAGCTTGCTCCATCTTCCTTTCGGGTCTTTGGCTTTAATCATATAGATTCCATAATCCGGATCACCCCAGTAAATGTAGAACTCTCCGTTATGAAAACGAATAGCCGGTGCCCATACGCCTTTACCATGCTGTGCCTTATCGAAGAATTCTTCCGGCTCCTGAATCGGTAAAGCATAGTTTACTAACGACCAATTCACCAAATCATTAGAATGAAGAATAGGAATTCCGGGAATACAATTAAAACTGGACGCTGTCATATAGAAATCATCTCCGGCTGCACATACATCGGATCCGAATAGTCTGCATGAAGAACCGGGTTCTGATAAGTTCCATTCCCCTTATCAGCCACCCAGGTCTTAGAAATTTCTTGTGCACCTGCCAATGAACAGCAAGCCATCATTCCTGCTAAAAACAGAATCTTTTTACGCATATACCTTAATAATCAATTTCATTCAAAATAAGATTCGTTATTCCTAAAAACAGGTTCTTTCTACCTTTATATAAAACCAATCACTTAAAAAACTGAATCCAATCTCTGATTTCAAACAATCTATTTCTTAACCTATTTGCTTATATATACGAAGGGGATTAGGTAAATACCTAATCCCCTTCATCATTTTTTCTTAATTTCCTGATTTATTCCATCTTCTTCAAATAAAGTACTCTACTAGAATAATCATTTCGCATCTTTCTATCTACAATATGATTATTAGGAATTTCTAATCCATTCGCCATAAGATATGCCCGCTAAATACTTTTCCCTCAAAACTCAATGGCTGGGTATCAATTCTATTCAGCTCACGGATTTGATAGTTCGCTTCCGGAATTAAACCATATAGCTGCACACGTGCAGGTGTTGATTATGAAAATGCTCTAATTTCCACCAATATACCACAGCCTTATCTTTCTCCGGTGAAGTATACATCAACGAAGCAACTCCCTGTTTTTCATAAGGAGAAATCAATCTATAAATATCCCCAAACTGTACCACCGAACGAATTTCTTTATATTCTGCAATCGCTTTCTTACAAAGCTCTTTCTCTTCTGTTGTCATATCCTGTAGTTGTATCTCCATTCCCAAACGCCCGCTCATAGCCACATCTATGCGATATTTTAATGGAATACGACGGAAAGTCTGATGATTGGGAGATGCGCTGATATGAGAAGCCATTGCAATTGCCGGGAAAAAATAAGATGTTCCCCATTGCATATAAACCCGTTGCAAAGCATCCGTATTATCACTTACCCAAAACTCGTCAAAATAAGGCAACAGGCCATAATTGACACGCCCGCCGCCACTAGCACAAGCTTGTATGGTAACCTCCGGATATTTAGCGCGAATACGTTGCAAATCGTCTCGAAGCCTTTATGATATGCGATATACATATGGCTCTGGTCATTATCTGATAAATAATTGGAGCCATGGTTCATTATAGACATATTAGCATCCCATTTAATATAATCTATTCCGGATAATTTGTCATCAAATTATCTACTATACCAAAATAAAGTCCTGAA
>ENA-OQDE01000676-OQDE01000676.1-human-gut-metagenome-genome-assembly--contig:-NODE-676-length-18283-cov-2.223783_pt1 | contig 18283 bp, 13 predicted proteins | sample MGYA00242768_ERZ504595 | MGnify/ENA primary metagenome ERZ504595 (study PRJEB26092, sample SAMD00036307) | human gut metagenome | host: Homo sapiens | study: EMG produced TPA metagenomics assembly of...
TTTCCCCAAGTCGCCTTACCACGAATAAACAAATCAGCTGCATCCGCACCCGGTTTTGAAGAGGTGTTGATAGCCGTCACACCGGGCATCTGTCCCTGTAAAGCTTCAGATACGGAAGTCACGCTACCCACTCTCAATAGATCTTCTCCTTTAGTTGTCGCGATGGCTCCCACACTGGATGCCTTCTTTTGTTGTCCATAACCTACAACTACAACTTCTTCTATCTGCTGCAGGCTTTCAGACATAATCACTCTAGACAAATTCAGATTAGGTTTTACTACGATTTCTACATCTTTATAACCGATAAACGAGAATATCAATACCTGATTCTTCTGGACATTAATAGTAAAATTACCATCCACATCAGTTATAACCCCATTAGTTGTTCCTTTTACAGAAACATTCACGCCAATCAACGGCTCATTCAGAACCTCATCCCACACTTGCCCTTTCACGGTAATTTGCTGGCATATCCGGTGGCAACCGAACATACAATTAGCAGCAAAGCAAGTAGATACTTGACTTTCATGTTTTTCATATAAGATAAATTAAAGTATTATTTCTCAAAGGCGAACTTCCAATTTTCATTGGTTGTTCTCGCTTTTTTCATTATTTTCTCAAGTTCCTGTACTTTCTGTGGATACTGATTCAAGACATTAGCATTCTCTCCCGGATCAGCATTCAGATTATACAGTTCATAATGTTCTTTCTGCGGATTATTAACCTGTAAGTGCAATAACTTCCAGCCATCTTTTATTACAGCTTGTTTGCCTCCCTGTTCATGGAATTCAAAATACAAATAATCGTGTTGTTTCTGTTTCCCTTTACCTGTCAGTGTCGGCAAATATGAAAGACCATCTATATTGGCAGGAGCAGGAGCGCCTATCAATTCACACATTGTCGGCATAAAATCCCAAAAAGCAGAAACCTGGAAAGAAACACTTCCTGCAGGAATCACTCCCGGCCATTTCACAATAAAAGGCGTACGTATGCCCCCTCATACAAATCGCGTTTCATCCCCCGGAATGGGCCATTACTATCAAAATACCTCGGATCATGCCCTCCTTCTTTATGTGTTCCATTATCAGAAGTAAAGATGATAATCGTATTGTCAAGTACTCCCTTGTCAGCCAACAAATCAATGACCCGCTGCACATCACGGTCCAACCGTGTCACCATGGCTGCAAAAGTTGCTCTAGGTTTTTCCTGCGGACGATATCCTTTCCCTGGATAAGGTACTTCTTCAAACTTACCATCATAATCAAAAAGCTCATTATTCGGGACAATAATATCCGCATGAGGAATGGTAGGAGTTAGATACACAAAGAAAGGTTTGTCCGCATTCTTATCTATAAACTCTAAAGCTTTATCCATAATCATATCATGCGAATATACCTTATGATTCAGCATAACCGGAGTGTTATTCTCAAATAATTGTACCGGATAATAATTATGTGCATTTCCCTGCCCTAGATATCCGAAGAAATAATCAAATCCCTGTTTATTAGGATGCCCTTCGGCAGAAGGACCTCCCAGCCCCCACTTGCCTACACAAGCAGTCACATAGTTCTTTGTTTTAAACATTTCTCCTATAGTAATCTCTTCATCTGCCAGATTCAAGTCATACGAACGGCCGTCTTCCGCCTTATATCCTTTATTACCCCTTATATAAGAGTGGCCGGTATGTTTACCAGTCAAAAGCACACATCGGGAAGGTGCGCTGACCGTAGATCCTGAATAGTGTTGAGTAAACTTCATCCCTTGTGCAGCCAAGGCATCAATAGCCGGAGTTTTAATCCGGTTCTGACCGTAGCAGCCCAAATCGCCGATTCCCAAATCGTCAGCCATAATAAATACAACATTGGGAGTTTTAGATGGAGAATCCTGCTTTTGGGCTTGTCCGGAAATTAAAGGAAGCATCAGTGTACCGGATGCCAATAATAGTTTGTTCATAATATCCATTTGTGATTTCATTCTTTCTGTAAAATTAAAGTTAAACACTTGCTTTTTCTAAGGCAAAAATAGAGCAATACATACATAAACAAGGGAGAAATTTAAGTCATTTGCCGGGTAAAAAACAGTCAAGAATGGCTTTTAACACGTATTCCGTTCTTTTTTTACCTTTTCTTTGGAAAAAGAAAATTACTTCGCACTTAAATATTTCAAACGCCAGTCAGTAACACTACATTTTTGTAGAATATCCGACTCTTGCAAATTAAAATGAACTCCTAAGTTCGACTCTTGCAAATAGGTAATATCATTCAAAATCAAAAGAGAATTCAGCACCACTTCCAGCGATCTGTAAAGCCTCTTTCATCAAGGGGACAGGATTCACCTTTCCCATTCTACTTAAGCTACAATCGCCCGACTTCTCACAAAGGCTTGTGTATCCACAGTCAACAGTTCCAATTCCTTATACAAGGATACCGCTTCTCCACCAAAAGACGCACACACTGTAGCACCCCAATAACGTTCTACCGGATCAGAAGAGTTCAGTGCTTTGCTAATAGCAGGTTTAGCATCTTTAAAAGAAGCCATTTCCAAATCAGCAATGTCAGAATAGATTTTTATCTTATCTTTCTTCTTTTTACCGAAGCCTGTCGGATTTTGACTTCCCTGTTCGAGCCATACACACTCTGGATAAATCCGAGATCATTTCTCTTCCAGTAATTTTCCTTTTAGTAATATTCTCAAATTCTCCAAGGTTGAGCGATACACAGGAACAGTTGCCAAGTTTTTTGTCTCATACGGATCTACTGACAAGTCATACAGCTCCTCCGCTCCTTGCGGCTCAAAAAATCTTTTTTGAATCTCATTCAACATACCTTTTGCATACAATTCCTTCCATTCTCTGAAAGCAGCCTGCTTATACCGATAAAAGGCATACAACGACTTGGAATGATAAGGTTGAAAATTGCGCGAGTATTTAAATCTCCCTTTACGCACAGTTCTATTGAATGCATACAGTTCATCAAAACGATCTCCGTATCCATATACTTCATCACGGTCATTCAACTGTTTCAGTGAAATATCTTCTCCCAGAAACGGTGTACCGTCTATTCCTTCAGGAACAGTTATACCAGCTAAATGAAGCAATGTTGGTCCCAAATCCATAAAACTAACAAAGCCATCGACACGCTGCCCCACTTTCACCGGAAGAAATTCCCTCCATTTCCGGGGAACATATACCACTAAAGGAACTTGTAACCCTCCCTCTGTTGTATATCCTTTCGTTCCGGGCAAAGATCCTCCATTATCTCCAAAGTAAAAGACAAATGTATTATCCAGCTCACCATCTGTTTTCAACATTTCTATCAGTTCACCCAAGGCAGTATCTGAATCCTGAATCCGATCATAAAAAGTTGCATAAGTATATCGAAATAATTCAGTATCCGGATGATAAGGATGAATAGTTACAGAAGCTGGATTATTATGTACGGGCACTTCTTTCACAGCATTCTTTTTAAACTGCAATTTCCCTTCATGTGTAACTGCATTTGTATAAACATGGAAAAAGGGCTTCCTTTTGTCCGGCCGGTTTCTCCATTCGCCTATTTTCCCTTCCACTACATCCCATGCCGTTTTATCTAAAAAACAGTTATAATCCGTTTTTGTCGCATTTGAAGTATGATAACCGGCTTTTCGCAAATAAGAAGGAAACATATTCAGTCCCTCCGGCATGGGCATCTTTTGAAGTTTCCGATGAAAGCTGACTCCCAAACGAGGAGCATAACATCCTGTAATTAAGGTAGAACGGGCAGCAGAACTCACCGGAGCATTACAATAAGCATTATTAAACACTATTCCTTCTGCAGCAACTTTTCTACATTAGGAGTAGCAACCCCCTCTTTCCCATCATTATACAAACTCAAATAATGTTTGGAAATATCCTCTGCCATGAACCAGACAAAGTTCGGACGTTCGTGGGGAGCTTCTTTTGCGTATGACATAGACGATGTCACACAACATGCAGCATAAATAAAGCCCACCCTTTTTATTCTTCTATTATTGAACATACTTTCTGAATAAGTTATACTATTCCACATTCAACTCCCAAATAGCCGGTTGTAATAAAGGAGAGGTCAATCGTATCTTCACCTTACCCTGCCCGGTCACTTTTACATATCCTAACAACTTACCATTCTTGCACCGTTGTTTATTATCACGATAATTGTCAGCCACATTATGGTCACCACTTTCCAATCCTAATAAATCGGCCTCTCCCTCAATCTTACATGTAATCTGATTGTCAGCCAATACTACCGGTATATTATTTTCATCCACAACCTGAATCATCAGATGCAGCACCTCTCCCACCTTTATATCCTGTGTTTTATCCATTGACGTCCGAATAGCATAAGGCAATCCACTCGACTGGATTTTATCTTTCGCAACCATATTCCCTTGGTTATAAGCAACTACTTCCAAGGTGCCGGGAGTGTAAGGAATATCCCAATAAATAATGGCAGTACTATCATCATACGGTTTGCGTTCTCCTACCTTTTTGCCATTCAACAATAGTTCTGCTTCTTCACAATTTGTGTATGCTACTACACGAATAATATCTCCTGGCTCATAATTCCAGACAGCTGAAGCATTGGCAGAGGGTTTCTTCTTTGCACTCTCTATCTTATGCGTTCCTACATAAACCGTAGGTGACTCCAGCCACAAGGCACGGCGAAAATATCCATTCGGTTTTATATTTCCAGCCAAATCAATCATTCCGGTAGTGAATCCCCTGGAAGGCCACGGTCCTGCTTCTCCTAAATAGTCGAAACCTGTCCAGATAAACTGTCCAAAAATAAAATCATTGTCACGCACAGCTTTCCAGGCATTCAGGTCGTGCCTTGTCTCACTGCCATACAATATCCGGTTAGGATACTTCTCATGATCGATCTGATACCGGTTTTCCGTATAATTATAGCCTACCACATCCAGTGCTGCCGGATAATCTGTTTCATTAGACATTACAGCACCCGCTAAAGCAGCAGTAACCGGACGTGACAAATCATGTTTCTTGGCTTCTTCCACAAGCTCTTTGGCAATATCTCCTAAACGCTCCGCCCGAGGCTGCTCTTTCCGATAGCCTCTCACGTGTTGTTGTCCAATCTCCGCCTGATCCAGTACCGGGTGAGAGTATGGATCATTCGGATAATCAACCTCATTGCCTATGCTCCACATGATAATTGACGGATGATTCCGATCTCTGCGAATCATATCCGCTAAATCCTTTTTACTCCATTCCCGGAAATAAGAAGCCGATCCCTGGAAACCGGGTTTACCTTTATTCCATCCGGTAATCCATTTCTTTTTAGCATATTCCCATTCGTCAAAAGCTTCATCCTTGATCAATATTCCTAATTCATCACAAAGCTCGTACACACAAGTTGCCTGGGGATTGTGACTCATCCGGACAGCATTACATCCAATCTCTTTCAACTGTAACAAACGGCGGCGCCAAACCTCTTTTGGAACTGCTACTCCCAAACATCCGGCATCATGATGAATACAGACACCTTTCACTTTCATCAACTTGCCATTCAGTGCAAATCCCTTATTCGGATCAAATGTCAGCGAACGTATTCCCGCCTGTGTCTCCGTCCGGTCAATTACCTTTCCCCCTTTGGACAATGTCGTCTTGATGGTATAAAGATATGGATTTTCCAGACTCCACAGCTTAGGTTGCGCCACAGAAATAGTCAGCTCTTTCTTAACCATTTCATCAGCCTTCAATGAATAGTCCCGGCTTCCGGCTCCTACTTTTTTTCCATCACGGTCAAATACTTCATGTAACACTTTAACCGTTACCGGCATTTATCCGTATTCTCCACTTCCGCCTGAACAGATAAAACAGCATTCTTCTGATTCACCTTTGCCGAATAACTCACTCCCCACAATCCGATATGTACCGGATTTGCATAAACCAAATAAACGTCCCGATAGATGCCTGATCCGGTATACCACCTTGAATCGGCATCCTGTGAATGGTCTACTCTCACTGCCAGCACATTCCTCCCACCGAAATTCAGATAAGGAGTCAGGTCATACATAAAAGAAACATACCCGTTGGGACGTTTTCCAATCCATTTACCATTAATAAAACTTCGCTATTGTTATAAACTCCTTCAAAATAAACATATACCTTATTTCCTTCCTTATTTTTGGGAATATCTAAATCTTTCCTATACCACCCTATTCCACCCGGTAAATATCCGGTACAGCTAGCCAAACTCGGGCTTGCCACCGATTCCACACTCCAATCATGAGGCAATTCAAGTTTCCTCCATTCAGAATGATCGAAAAACTCGGCTCCGCCATATTTAATATCCCCTAAGTTGAAATACCAATCCACATTTATCAATTCACGATTTCCAAATCCCTGCCCCCAGCCATTCAAAACTCCCCATAAAGCCAGGAATACAATGGTCATTCTAAGTTTTATCATATCAACTAATTTTATTATATGTCATTTATTATTTTTCAGCTACATAATCAGGATTTGGTTGGGTAGGTATCGGTGCCCGAGTCTGTCGAAGCCAATCCATCAACTTTGTATATAGCTCTTTTTTCTTATCAGAGTGAGTCTGTGACAAATCATGCTCTTCACTTAAATCATTTTTCAGATTAAACAGTTCAACCGATTTATCCTCATAATAATAAATTAATTTCCAGTCGCCCGAACGAATGCTGGAATAAGGAGTAGCTCTCCAATTTTTCCCGCTTTTTTTATAGGATTGTAAATAAGCGGGGAAATGCCAATATAAATCACGACCATATTCATTTTTCTGCAAAAGAGAAAATAAATCTTTTCCATCCAAGTCGGAAGCAGGTCTTCCATTAGCAATATTCACAAAAGTAGGATAGAAATCAACTCCTGTCACCGGAATAGAAGAAGTGGTTCCGGGAGTTACTTTATCAGGCCATCTAATAATCAGGGGAACTCGTGTTCCCCCTTCATACGGTGCCCCTTTCCCTTCTCTCAACGGATAATTATCTGTTACAGGCTCCGAGCACCATTGTCCGAAAAGAAAACAACAATTGTATTGTTGGCAATCCCTAACGAATCAATAGCATGACATACCCGGCCGACATTTTGATCCAAACTCTCTATCATAGCCGCATATACTGGATTTGTATGATATTTACCTCTTGTTTTTTTCTCATACTTCTCAATCAAATGTTGAGGAGCCCTTAGAGGAGTATGTACAGCATGATGAGCCAAATACAAAAAGAACGGTCCTTTTTTATATTCTCCCATGAAACCGATAGCCTCACTTGTCAATCTGTCTGTCAGGTATTCACCCGGTATTCCTTCCTCCAATCCCAAATGACATTTATTTTTTGTAGGATTACAATAAGGATAAAAATAAGAATAAGGAGTCCCTGCCCTTTCACCGGCAATATTAAAAACAAAGCCTTGTGATAAAGGCCCGGTACCTTCTTTGTCATCCCCTAAATGCCATTTACCTACATGTCCACATTGGTATCCACACTTTTGAAGTGCCTCCGCCATAGTGATAAAATCTGCGCGAACATCTTCCGTGTTCAGAATCGGAATCAATTTACGTTTTGTTTTGTCTCCCCTGGCAGAAGGACTTACCGTAAAAATGCCATGACGCGGCGTGTACATTCCTGTCATCAGACAAGCCCGGCTAGGTGCAGAGTTTGCAGCCGAAGCATACGCATTCGTAAAAAGCATTCCCTGCGAAGCGAGACGATCAATATTAGGAGTCTCATAATAATCACTTCCCATCACTCCTAAATCAGTCCATCCCAAATCATCCGCCATTATAAAAACAATATTAGGCTGTTTTTCTTCTGCCTCCATCTCTTGAGAATATATTCCCAAGACTATGGCTATTGAATATATTGTGTTCTTCATCATTCCTTTTTTGACTCTTCATCCTTTATTGCAAATAAAACTGGAAATAAGTAATCGAACGAACCGGTAATGTCAATGAAAAATTACTGTCATCTATTTTCTGTGCATTTCCTTGTACACCTTCCACAGGAGTATCATCTGTCCACTGCATATATTCCACCTCGCCATCAATCATTCCGGTCTTGAGACCAAATACATAATCCTGATAAGCTTTTGCCGTAGCAATATCATCTTTATTGCACATATTAATGACATAGACACTTATTGTATTCCCTTTTCTGAAAGCACGTGTCTGCAACTTATATTTTTCCTTTGTATCACGTCCGTCGTGATCGTCCATTACAATCGGACGAGCATCCTTAATAGGAACAGAAATAATTCTCATCAAATTCCCCCGTAAATCCCCCGTACGCTTATAGCTCCACCACATAAATCCATCCATACCCAAATCTGTCTGATCCCATAAGGTACAAATAGCAGTCTCCGCATAATCCAGCATATCATTTTCACCGTCTTTTGCATCCCAATGTGGCTCTGTAGCCCAAAATGGACGGTCGCCAATCAAAGACAGCTCGAACTTCAAAGCATCAAAGATTTCACGATGTTTCGGATAATAATGCATTCCATAAATGTCAAGACAGTCTCCTCTATTCTCCGCAACAAACTGTTTCATCCAGCAGTTATCCACATCTCCCATAGGCTGATAACGATCCGGACCTGCTATTAACGGCATCTTAAAACCTTTCTCTATAGCTAAAGCTTTTAATTTATCTACTATCTGTATATGTTTTTTAGGAGTAATCTTTCCTTCATTGAAATTTTCTTCATTATCTATACCTAATACATCTATAATAATATTTTTCTCCTTCATATAAGAAAGAAAGTCGGCCAGCATAATGGCATATTGTTCCGGGATTACCCCATTGCTATCCTTCACCCAATCTGGAAAAGACTCTTTTGCATTCAATTTTTTGCTTGCAAAAATGATAAATTCATTATTTCCACGAGCCTTTTTCGCCCGGTTTATAGAGTTAATCAGTTTGGCATAGTACCTTCTGAATCATCCACAACACCGGCAGACGGATGAGTCGGTCTGTCCGAACTTCCCAAAACCGGTATTCTAACACCGTTCATTCCATCTAAGACAAAAAATCATTAGCAGCCTTATCAGACCCTACTCCTCCCAAATTACCTTTCAAATCAAGAAAAAAATCTTTTATCACCTTTCCATAGTACTGTTCAGGATAAATTGTTGCATCTGTTTCCGGTTCGGGATCAGGGTCGGGTTCGGAAAGTATATGCATAATCACTGTATAAACCTGTTTAGCCCCACCTACAGTCACTATAAAACGCTCCTCGGTCTGCCATTGGGCAAGACGGATTTTAGGATCAGGATATATGCTGGCCTCCTCTTTCAACTGATATTCAACATCAGTTATAGCATTGAGATTTTTAATGCCCTGAAAAGAAATCTGGCAAGCGTCTTCATCTATATTCCCTTCTAAAACTTCATTATTTACCTTTACCTTAAAAGAAGTGATTAGCCCGGTCAAGTCTTCCTTATTATCATCTGCACAAGAAAGTACTAACATACTCAAAGCAATCAGGCTAATAAATGAGAATAAGTTCCGTAATTTATGGCTATGTTTTTCCATGATGTATATGATTAATAGTTATCTGCTACAAAAGTAGACCTTCCATCAATCATACACTGGATAAAATTTAGTCAAAGAGAGGGCAAAAATCTGTCAAAATCCGATTCTCTGTGCTTCCAGGTACTTTGTTGGGACATTCCTTTCTCTTTCTTAAATATCAAACTAAAATATTTCGGATCAGTAAAACCAACCATATAGGCTACATCGGCCACCTGTAAATCCGGTCGTTGCAACAAAAGCATACAAGCTTTTTGATCCGGATATCACGAATAAATTCATTAGGCGACATTCCTGTCAATGATTTTAATTTCCGGTAAAGGGTGGACTGCGTCATGTTCATCATATCACAAAATACATCATTCGAAAATTCACTATCCTCCATTTGTTGTTCGACTACTGAAATAGCTCTATCCAAAAATTCCCGGTCAAGTATGGACAAGCCCAGTTCCTGAACATCCAGTGTATCTTGCTGCTGGAATCTTTGAACCAGTAATTTCCGGTTTGCTATCAGAGCCTTAATCTGTGCAGTGAGCAGTACCATCTCTACCGGCTTGGTAATATAAGCATCCGCTCCTGCATCATATCCTTCCAAATGATATTCAGCCTGCGTTTAGCAGTAAGCATTACAATAGGCAGGTGATTCAAAGTAATATCATTTCTTATTACCCGACAGAGCTCGATTCCGTTCATTTCAGGCATCACATAGTCAGTTATGACAAGATCGATATTCTCATTTTCTTTCAACAGTTCAAGAGCTTCTTTTCCATTAACAGCTGTACTCACTTTAAATAATTTACCCAGCACTTTAGTCATGACAGTCAGTAAATCCACATCATCTTCCACCAAAAGCAAATGGGTCCGTTCATCATTCATGCCTTCCGCCTTCACTTCAAGTTCAGAAAATGGTACTACTTCCTCTTTTATATTTTCATTTTCCACTCTCCCAGCCTCTTCATCAATCTGATCGTCAGTATAGTTATCTTTATCTGAAGGAATCATGACTGTAAAAACAGTTGTCTCATTTAATACACTCTGTACAGAAATCGTTCCATGATGTAACTCTACCAAATCCTTTGTCAATGAAAGTCCGATTCCTGTCCCTTTCGTTTTAAATTTACGATAATCTCCTTCATAAAAACGTTTGAATAATAACGGTAATTTACTTTCCGGAATTCCATCTCCCGTATTTTCTACCTTGAGCATAAAATATCTTCGATCATTCTGAACCACCTGTGACAAGGATATAGAAACCATTCCATCCTGATAGTTATATTTCAGAGCATTGGATAACAGATTATAAATTATCTTATCCAACTTATCAACATCAAATAGGCCATTATAACGTCCTGTTCCGTTTGGAAATTCAAAGTAATGTTCTTTGATTGCAGTAAAGGATAAAAGTTCTCCTCGCACAGTTCTTTTACAAATGTCACAATATTATTATAACTTACCTTCAACTTCAAATTATCCACTCTCCACTTTACGGAACTCCATAATTTGTTGTAGAAGCGTTGGAGACGTTTTCAGGTTTAATTTCATAATATTTAAAGTTTGCCCGTCCGCCTGTCCGTCCTGCTTTAAGCTCTCAATCGAGCACTGCATCACGCTAAGCGGAGTAAACAATTCATGCGATATATTTGTAAAGAACTTCAATTTAGCCTGGTTCACCTCTTCAGACTTCTTATGCTCGATTTGTTCTATCTTCAACGCATTCTGTAACAGAATACGTTTTCTTATAATACGAAAAGCCGTATAAGCAATTACACCCATCACAAAAATATAAATCACGTAAGCCCACCAGGTGAGCCATGGAGGAGGCAAAATCGTTAACATCATCTCTACCGGTTCTGACCAAACACTATTCTCATTGCACGATCTGACCTGAAATACATACTCTCCTGTATTCAAGTTATTATATGATATATGCCGGTTATTAGCATCTACATAGATCCAGTCTTTATCCACTCCTTTCAAACGATATGCATAACGATTCGCTTGCGGATTTGTATAAGAAAGGCTGCTAAAACTTAATTGAACATTATTCTGATTGTAAGCTAATAAGAGTTCTTTCGTATATGGTGGCAAAAGACACTTCTCTATCTCCCTTTATCAATTAACTCCTGCAAGGGCACATTCATAATAGAAACATCTACAATAGCTGTATGGGGAACAATAGAATCTATCACATTCTGACTGGGGATATAACAATCAATGCCATTATATCCGCCAAATAATATTTCTGAATCGGATAATCTCAAAGATGACGACTTCATAAATTGGGTATTACCCAACCCTTCACTTTGTGTGTAGAGCTTGGCATAATCTTCCTGATCCAGACTCATGCAAACAACCTTACCCTCGTAGCCAGCCATAAATTGCAATGGTTATCCTCCACTATTGAATAGATGGCGTTGTCTGAAAACATATGAATAGTTTCCAGCATTTCAAAACGATCAGCCTTCTCATCATATCGGCTTAATCCTCCTCCTTGTGTACCAATCCATAACTGACCATTGGAATCCTGATAGAAACAAAGCACATTATCATAATTCAACTTACCATTTGCCAAATTATAGCCAGTTAATTCACCGTCCACAGATAAATGAAAAGCGCCATAGTTTTTTGTACCGATCCAAATACCTTTTTTATCGCAAAGCTGTGTTTGCACACATTCATGATTGATAGTATCATTTAGTATTTCTACCGGTTGCACCAGAAATTTCCGGCTATTCACTGTATTTCCAATAAAAAGCCCTTGTTCTGTTGCGATCCATACTCGCCCAACCGTATCTTGTGACAGTGCATTGATATTCCTCAATGAAGGATACTCATCTCTCAATCTCATCAACGACACAGGTTTCGCCTCGTCGCATTCAACTACATATACTCCATCGTAACGGGTTCCTAACCATATACTGCCAGTTCTCCGATGTTTTATTATAGCTTGAACCGCATTTCCCTCTCTACTAATATCTTTTAAAACTTCCAGTTCTTTATATGAATACTGTTTTCCTGTTTTTTATCCCATAGCAATAATATATCAGAACGCGCACCTACCCACACCATCGACGATTCATCCTCATACAAAGCTGTTATTATCCCATTCCCAGCTGTACCCGCAGACAAAACATCATGCCTAAAAGCTACTTTCCGCTTCACTACTTTATTGACTCCTCCTCCCAAAGCAGAAGCCCATAATATATTTTTACCATCGCTATAAATTGTCCAAATTTCATCTCCACCCAATTCCTCTGCATCATACACAGTAAAAGAATTTGTTGCGTCCAAATCTGTAAGCACGGCCAACCCTTTAGCCGTAGCAACCCATATTTCATTATTATGAGGATCATAGATCAATTTGTACAACACAGCACTCGGCAACGCACCGCTTTGCCCGGACGATGGATAAAATTTATATAAAGAGGAATGAGGGTCAAAAGGATTTTCCAAACGAATCATCCCCTCATTATCCCATGTGGAGACCCATATACGATGATTTCCATCTTCCACAAAATCCGTCACTTTCAATCCTTTATCCTGGCATATCGGATCATAAGTAGCCACCTCCATCGTTTTTATATTTAGCGTAAAAAAGCCACTTCCCCATGTTCCTACCCAAATATATCCTCTCGAATCCTCATACAAAGAACGCACATAACCTTTTCTTAGTAATTCAAAATTTGATGTGGATTTATCATATATAAAAAGACCTGTTGTTGTTCCTAAAAGAACATCTCCTTTTTGGGTTATCAATATGCTCTTTATTTTATTCAAAATTTGGGGATCTGTATTTACCGAAACTGTTTGTCCTGTCACAGGATTAAAAATAACCACTTCTTTAGCAGTCACTACCCACATTTTTCCATCATGATCCTTCTCAATCAGTAAAATATGATTAGAAATAAAAAGAGAAGGAGATAAATAATCGGAACGGTAGGTTTTAAACTGGTACCCATCATACCGACACAACCCATTTGTTGTACCGAACCACATAAAACCCATATTGTCTTGTAGTACACAGGTCACCTCATTACTTGCCAAGCCGGAATTAACATTCAAATTGGTTACATCAATTTTAGTCAGATTAGGGTTGGCAGCAGAAAAAGATAAGGTTATTAATAAAAATAACAGAGTAAGAACTGCGTTTTTCATACTTTACAAATTTAATCGTCAAACTCCTTTTCATCTAATTAAGTATCGGCAAATATAAAATATTATTTTAAATTTCAGTCTATCCAGACCTATTGAATAAAAATTCTCCATTGGATAGCAATTAAAAGTTATCCAATGGAGAAGTGTATTTTTAGTCAATTTTACCCCCACAATCCTATATCCTTTGCCATGAAAAATACCTCCACCTATATTTGCTTAAATAACATATCCAAAGAAATATACAAATGAATCAGCCATCACATAATTCAGGATTACCTACCATAATAAAAACAGAATTTATGATGATATATATAAGTTGATTCAAGATATCTCGCAAGAAGAAAAAAACAAAATTCACTTCGTCCTATATTTTCCTCTATTCATCAACTATCAAATAGCAACATATTGACTTGAAAAAATGGTATACAAATCCTGTCAATACTATTACTTCACCTAAATGCATTACGCGGACTTTCGGTTTATATGGAACTATCTAGTTTTATTTCCAAAGAATTAATTTTCATATTAATCACTGATTATCAATAAATAGCCTAATGAGTTTCCAATTCTTGGAACAAGACAAACCCATCTACTCAAAAGGACAAAAGGACAAAAAGACTATATGGTACTTTCAAGTTTGTGAAGAGACGATTAAAGATGATTGATAGGTGAATAATTTCGTAAAAGCTCGATAGTCTTTCCTTATAAGTTGTTTATTATTATTCCCGATATATTAAACAATTCACCAGATATCTTCACTACAAAGGACAAAATATAAGTCGCGTAAAATTCAATATTAAGATACGTAAGGTCAGTCACATTTCAAACCTCCTAATTGATTATAAATCAATCACATCTCACTTAATACATAAAAAAAGAAAGTAAAACAGTCACATCTGTCCTTTTGTCCTTTTGAAAATCTATGGGAGATTTGAAAAAAACATCTCATAGATCGTATTCAAACATTGGGATGATTCAGAACAAACATCCCAGTATTTATAATCAATAAAAAACGGCAGACAACAAAAAATGCTGTCTCCCGTTTTGAGCTGTATATTATCTAGTGATAATATCATTTCAAATATCAACGATCTTCACAGACAGTTGATATAATAGAAATCACATCGGATTTACACCGACATGAGGGCGTTAATCAGGAATACACCGCCGTATATTTCCTGACCACAAATGTAGGGGCTTCATGTGTGTAGCATGAAGTTAGGGACCTACATGTTCCATCTCACTTTTGTGTAAAGTATTAAAAGTACTCTATGACATTATTAACTTAAAAAAATCTTGGTCATCAATGGATTTTACCTATGCATTCTGTATTGAAATTCATTGACTGCTATATAGGATTTACTCTTCTTGGTATGAGATTGTTCTCCATATCCATAACCGTAGCCATATCGCTTACCATAGACCATAATACTTGCCATATTTACCATAACCATAATAATAACCATACTTTCTTCTCTTCAAATCCAAACCATTTATTACAGTACACAGGCTAGGCAATTTATTGTTTACAGCAAGTTCATTAATCAAAGTGTACTCGTTTTTATGAGTATAGTCTGCACGACAGACATAAACAGATAGATCAGCCACACGCCCAATCAGCAAGGTATCAGTTACCATACCAACAGGAGCGGTATCCAAAATCACATAATCAAAATTCTTCTTGAGCGTTTCAATTGCTTTATCCAATCCATCACGGGCCAGTAATTCTGTTGGATTAGGAGGAACTGTTCCACCAGGAAGAATATACAGATTCTTACTGACATCAGAAAGCTGTACCAAATCCATCAAGTTCTTTTCCGGATTAGCCAAATATTGAGTTATACCAATTTCTTTTCTCGGAATATTAAAAACTTTATTCAAACCCGGTTTACGAATATCAAGACCAACGATTACTACTTTCTTCCCTAATAAAGAAAGACTAATAGCAAGATTAGCAGAGATAAAAGATTTACCTTCACCGCTGACTGTAGAAGTAACCAAAATCACCTTCTTATCATTTTCAAGCATAAACTGAAGATTCGTTCGAATATTACGGAAGGTTTCACTCATCAGATTATTTTGATTCTCAAATACAGCAATAGCTCCCTGTTTTTCATCAGTCAATGGGATATCACCAACAATAGGTAAACTCGTGAGCTTTTCTACATCAGAACGACCTTCAATCCTAAACTTAGTCAAATTGATTAAATAAATGACACCTACAGGAATTCCGACACCTAGAACTAAAGCAATTAAATAAATCATCTTACCTTTAGGTGATACAGGAATTTCATCAGCAATAGCATCATCAATTATTTTAGCATTGTTAGCTGTAGCAGCTAAAGTAATAGCATTCTCTTCACGTTTCTGGAGAAGCAACAGATACAATCCAGACTTGATCTCTTGCTGACGAGCAATACTCACAAACTGACGCTCCTGTCCCGGAGCCTCATTGATACGGCGAGAAAAACGACTAGCCTCACGATCCAAATCTGCTTTTGTTATCAGTAGTCCCTGTAAAGTACGGTCAAGAGTAACATCCACATTCATCTTCATCGCACGAATACTTGTATCCAGATTTATAATTGTAGGATTGTTTTCTGTAGAAGTGCGCAACAGACGTTTACGTTCCACCAGCATTTCGTTATAACGATCAATTTGAGCTACGAGTCCGGCATCCTGCAGACCAATATTACCAGGAAGTACCTCATATTCATTTCCTCTCATATATCTACGCAAATCCTCTACCAAATTGATTTGCGTTTGGTTCTCTACACGTTTCTTTTCATACTCCGCATTTCCTGTCAAAGCTATTTGAGCTTCACTTGTCAAATCCGTAATACCAGCATTTCGTTTAAAAGTCTCCAAACTTTCTTCAGTACTTCCTAACTCTTTTGATATAATACCAATACGCTCATCAATAAACTCCGCTGTCTTTTGAGCAATTTCATTCTTATCATTATTCGTATTGATATTATACATTTCCAAAAGCTTATTAATAAAATCCTGCCCACGTCGTAAGCTGGAATTCTTCAATGATATAACCGCAACAGAAGTTGTTTTCGAAGTAGGCTCGATAGTCATACTTTTACAATACCATCTTGCTACACGCAAAGGATTATTTATAGTCGCTGTTATATTACGAACTTTTTTCTCCAAATCAACATCTTCAGTTCCCTTAGAAATCAAAGAATCGGGACTCATGAAAAAAGCTAATGTTCCCCTTGCGGTAGGGAAAACTGCAGGTAATTTATCAAAATGCTTTTGGAATTCATCGTCTCCCACCTTTACATTTACATCCAAACTTCCTTGTGGCTGTAAAGCCATCTCCACAATCATAGGATCATCCAATAATTCAGCCTCTTGTGGAATCAGATTAACTTGCACAGGAGATGTCTTATACATATCCTGTGCCGGAAATTCATCTTCATCTTTATAAGATATATATAAATTCAAATCTATAACAACTTCTTTCGCAATAGTCTTAGAACGAAGTACTTCAATCTCATTATCGATATTTTGAGAAGAAGAGATTAAACCATCCAAACCTAAATTTTCCAATTCTGATGCCATACCTGCTCCTCCCCCTTTTTTATCATCTTTTATCAGCACTGTAGCTGATATATTATATACCGGAGTAGCCATACGCAAATACAACCATGCCCCTAGCAAAAAGACAACAACTGTACCAACAAACCAAGGCCAATGAATCAAATATTTAAACAGAATTTCCTGAAAATCTATTTTCTCTTCATTCGCTTCCTGTTCCACATATATACTTTTTTTCTTTCATCTCTTAAGACGTTACTTTAAGATATTAAACAATAAACTGGCAAGTGATACCAAAATAGAAGTCGCAGAAAACCATAAACTAGTACTATTACCGATATCAGAGTTACGAGCTTTCGCCTTATTCGGAGTCACATAAATAATATCGTTCTGTTGTAACCAGTAATAAGGAGAAAGAATAGTTTCAGCCTTGTTCAAATCCAGAGTAATAATCTGTTGCTTCCCGCTTGAATCTTCACGAATGAGTCTTACATTGTCACGAAGTCCATAAACAGTCATATCACCTGCCATAGCAAGTGCCTCTAATAAATTAACCTTTTCATTAGAAATTGTAAATGTACCCGGACGAGTCACCTCACCAATCACTGATATTTTATAATTTACCATACGCACTGTTACAATTGGAGTTTCTGTAATATATGGCTTCAATTTATCGACAATCATCTGTTCCGCTTGTTTCTTTGTCAATCCTCCCAACTTCAATTCTCCCAATACAGGAAAATTAATTTTTCCTTCATTATCTACCAGATAAGGTTGCAGCATTGGTTGTGCCGTGGTAAAGGTTGAATTACTAGAGGCTATACCGCTGGGACTAGCAATTGTCAAATTGAATGGTAAAGCCAATTCCGGACTGGTGCAAGACACTACAATTGTCAACAAATCCTTTGGCATAATTTTAGCGTCATACAAATTCTCCTGTTGAGTTGCTTGTTCCACAACTTCCACATCCTGTAAATAAGGAACTTTTTTATACGATTGGCAAGCTACCAACAAAAAAAGGTAACAACAACAATCCCAACTTCTT
>ENA-OQDE01000677-OQDE01000677.1-human-gut-metagenome-genome-assembly--contig:-NODE-677-length-18280-cov-4.851154_pt1 | contig 18280 bp, 24 predicted proteins | sample MGYA00242768_ERZ504595 | MGnify/ENA primary metagenome ERZ504595 (study PRJEB26092, sample SAMD00036307) | human gut metagenome | host: Homo sapiens | study: EMG produced TPA metagenomics assembly of...
GTCTGGCGGTGTATCTCAAAAGTAAAAACGCCAAGAAGTACCGTCACGGCATGGAGTATGGTTCTGCCCGTTGGGGAACCCGTGAGGATATTGCTCCCTACATCGACCCGGTGTTCCAGAACAATGTCATTCTCACAAAAACCGAAAGCCTGACCATGAACAGCCGCCCCAAGGACCCAAAGACCGCCAGAAACAAAAATGTGCTGGTGATCGGCGGCTCCGGTTCCGGTAAGACCCGCTTCTGGCTCAAACCAAATCTGATGCAGATGCACAGTTCTTATGTGGTCACAGACCCAAAGGGAACCATTTTGGTGGAGTGCGGGAAAATGCTCCAAAGGGGCGCACCCAAACTGGGAAAGGACGGAAAGCCCATGAAGGATAAGCACGGCAAGGTCATTTATGAGCCTTACCGGATCAAGGTCCTCAATACCATCAACTTCAAGAAATCCATGCACTATAACCCTTTCGCCTATATCCATAGCGAAAAGGACATATTGAAGCTGGTCACGACGCTGATCGCCAATACCAAAGGCGAAGGCAAGGCCGGAGACGATTTCTGGGTCAAGGCAGAAACGCTTCTCTATTGTGCGCTCATTGGCTATATCCACTATGAGGCTCCGGTGGAGGAGCAGAACTTCTCCACCCTTATTGAGTTCATCAACGCCATGGAGGTCCGGGAGGATGACGAGGAGTTCAAAAATCCCGTGGATCTGATGTTTGACGCATTGGAAGCAGAAAAGCCAAACCACTTTGCGGTGCGCCAGTATAAGAAATATAAGCTGGCGGCAGGAAAAACAGCCAAGTCGATCCTGATTTCCTGTGGTGCGCGCCTTGCGGTATTCGACATTGCAGAGCTGCGTGAGGTCACAGCCTATGATGAGCTGGAGCTGGACACTCTGGGAGACCAGAAAACTGCCCTGTTCCTCATTATGAGTGATACAGATGACAGCTTTAACTTCCTGATCTCTATGTGCTACACCCAGCTGTTTAATCTGCTCTGCGAAAAAGCCGACGATGTGTATGGCGGCAGGCTCCCGGTCCATGTGCGCTGTCTCATTGACGAGTGCGCCAATATCGGCCAGATCCCTAAGCTGGAAAAGCTGGTGGCCACCATCCGAAGCCGTGAGATTTCCGCCTGTCTGGTGTTGCAGGCACAGAGTCAGCTGAAGGCGATCTATAAGGATAACGCAGATACCATCATCGGCAACATGGATACTTCCATCTTCCTGGGCGGTAAGGAGCCAACCACCCTCAAGGAGCTGGCTGCCGTGCTGGGAAAGGAAACCATCGACACCTACAACACCGGAGAGAGCCGTGGGCGTGAAACTTCCCACTCTCTCAACTATCAAAAGTTGGGGAAAGATGTGCCATAATTCATGGTGACGAGTTCAGTTGCCTTGAATAACAGATGAACAGGGACACGATCAACTGGATTCGGATAAAACGAAAACAGGAGGTCGCTATGGAGAAATTGAAAAAGCATATCCATGATGACAGTAACGGTCTGGACTATGTTCTGGTCGGAGATACTATATTCCAGACTTACAGCTGCCGGAGGAAAGCCGCCCAATCGGACGGTGGGGACGGATGCACAGGGAATATCTGCAAGAGTATTGTCCCGACCGGTACAATGAATTGCTTCTGTCTGGAAAGCTGTGGACATATCTTGCCGATCTGGATGAGCAGGCACAGAACCGTCTGGATTGTATCATTGCCCAGATAAAAGAAACAGAGGGAGTCACGGAGGAATTGAAAGCAAAAGACCAGCTTGCATGGGTCGGTCACATGAACAGCATACGCCACCGGGCAGAGGAAGTCATTCGGTCTGAGATGATTTTCGTCTGAGAAGGTGGAAAAACTGAGGCCATTCACTTTTATAGTGGATGGCCTTTTTGCTACCTGCGCTTTTTCTTTTTTGGCATATAATACGGCTGTGACTTGGCTTTTCCCCGCATATTGTTTGGGTTTTTAAGCAGTTTGGACAGGCTCAGTATCCGCAGAAAAGCCGAAAAGTCCTCGGATGAAATGTTTTCAAAAGGAATCTGCATTTTATCACAGAACTCATGGATCATAGCTTCTGTGTCGGTTCCCATCTGTATGGCCTGTTCAAAATTCTCTTTGACCTCATCCAGTGTTGGCTGTGGGTCGGCTGTGGTCTTGTCTTTCAAATGGGCTTCCCGTATATCCCGGACAATGCTGTCCAGATCATCATGAAGGATATGGCTGTAAAAATCGTTCTCCTGTACCTGACCCAATTCCAGCGTCCGCATATACAGATCATTTTCTCCCGGTGCGTGTTCTTTCAGAATGGTCTGCCGGGTAGCTTCCAGAATCAGATTCATCTGGTTCACCCGCATATCAGCGATCTGGTCAATAAAGATTTCCATATCAACCATCAGCCGCAAAAAATTTGAATGAGTCGCCAGTTCACAAAGCAGGCGGTTGTTGATCTTTCCGCTGCTCAAAAGTTCCACCATAGCGTCACTCAGATGCAGAGCTTGAAGCTCCGTGTTTGGGTGATTTTTATTTTCTGACACGCCCATCAGATAATCAGTGGACACTCCGTAAAACTTTGCCAGTGTCGCAATCGCAAATGGCTGATGTCTTTGTAGTCATCGCTCTCATATTTCCCCAGTGCCGACTTAGACAGGCCGGTCTGTTCTGCCAGCTGTTCCAGCGTCAGGTGCTTATCCACCACTCGCAGGTCTTTGAGCCGTTCCGGGATTGACAGTTTTGTGTACATCAAAGCACCTCCTTGCCATCGGTTTTTGTTTTTCATTATAGCACATTTCCGAGAGCGTGGAAATATGCGGTTTTCATGTGTTTTTCCTGCGTCTTGGACATACGGGAGCAGCCCTCTTTTTTCGGTAAACTGGTTCTTGTCAGGAGACATAGAACCTTGAAAAATGAATGACCGACTGCAAGGGGGACGACCTCCGGGGAAGTGACGCCACGATAAGAGCGCACCAAAGAGGACAATACGCTGGGAGAGAATCCGGGCAGGAATATTTTGCAGACAGACCGGCAGACAGAAAAATAAACGATGCGGAACATACCGCATCAAATGAATGGAGGTAGATCATTATGAAACTGAATATGAAGGAAAAGAAAATTCTTTACGCTTACGCCTGCCCCAGCCATCACAACACAGTGACAAGGCTGAAATGGCTGACAGCATTGACTGTTGACCCGGAGGCGAAAAGCCAGATGCTTCATCTTGCTCGTAAAATTGAGACAGAGACAGAGGAAAGGTGGTACGAAGCCTTTTACCATCATCTGCGTATGGAGATGGACGAATACCGCCGGATTAGACGCAGTCTGCGTGCGCTGAAAGCAAACACCGATTATGAGGAGGAACTGTATGAGGAAGCTGTCTAAATATGAAAAAGAAACCATCATCAACTGGAATGAGGGCGAGACGATTGCCAGTATCTACACCTTCAATGCCAGCTTGAAACGCAGACTGGAGGATTTCAGCCGGAAGTACCCTCTGCTGTGCCGCTTGGAACGCAGTACGCCGGAAGGTAGCGTGACCTATGTGATGGACAAGTCACGACTTTCGATCCGGCTGGTGCCGCCGTACAGCGAAGAACGGCTGGCAGCTGCAAGGGAGTGCGCAAAAGAGCATGGCTTTCAGGTCATACAGACAGAAGAAAAATCGCTTAAAATGAGGGCGATTTACGAAAAAATATCGGGTCTGCACCCGCTGTTTTGATCGGCAATTTCCGCAGGCGTATTCTGTATCCACTTCTCGCCTATGGGCGTAAATGTACGGATACGGAGCCGGTGAAACTGGCAAAAACCGCTTCTGCGGTGAAGGCCAGCTTCGCCGGTGCGGGAGTACAGAGGGCAGCCAGCCTTTGTGCCGGGGTGCAGGGGCGGCAGCGCACTGCTGGGGTCAAGGGGCAATGCCCATTGGCGGGTTGAGGGCAGCCAGCCTCATCGGGTCAAGGGTGAAACGCCTTGCCCAGGGAAAGTTGATGCCTGCGTCAACTTGTACTGGGTATTACCTGACGCAAAACTTCGCAGGTCTGGCGGCTTTGCCGCCCTCCCCAGCCCAGAACATCTTTGCAGGAAGGAGGAAAAATGTTTGAAATTAACAAGACACAATGGACGATCTGGGAAGCATGGCACTTACAATCCCCGGCACAATGACCGTCGGTTCGATGTAGAAAATAGCGAACACATTGACGCTGAGCGTGCCAGACAAAATGTGTACTGGGACTGTTACCGGGGCTTTACCACCCACGACTTTCGGGAAAACCCAGAGCAGCCGGATTTCAGCTTTGAGGAAATTGAACGGATGTATTACTACGAGCATTATGCCGACCATGTCAATGCTCAGAACGCCCGGAACGAGAAAACCCGGCACATTGAGCGCAATCGCACTGTGATGATCTTTTGAAAAATAACAAGACCTGTCCAGAAGAAAGCATCTACCAGATCGGCACTATGGAAGAATCCGTTCCGCCGGAGACTTTAGCGCTCATTGTCAGTGAATTTTATGAGGAATTTGAAAACCGTTTCGGTTCTCATATCCACATTTTAGACTGGGCGCTCCATCTGGATGAAGGGACTCCGCACATCCATGAGCGCCATGTATTTGACTGTGAAAATCGGTATGGAGAGCTGTGCCCCCAGCAGGAAAAGGCGTTGGAGGAACTGGGTATCCCTCTCCCTAAACCGGAACAGCCAAAAGGAAAGCACAATAACCGGAAACAGACTTTTGATGCAGTCTGTCGGACAATCTTATTTGACATTGCCAAACGGCATGGGCTGCATCTGGAACAGGAGCCGTCTTATGGTGGGCGTGACTATTTGGAAAAGCAGGATTATATCCTGATGAAGCAGAAGGAGCAGCTGGCGACACAGGAGCAAAAGCTGGAGGAACTGACGCTAAAAATTGAGGATGTAGAAACCTTACTGGAAGATGTTTCCGGTGCAGCCTATGACAAGGCGGTGGAGGTTGTGACCGACAAGGTTCGGGAACAAACCCAGCTTGAAGATATGGAAGTAATTGAGAAATATCGAAAGAGCGTGGTATCGCCCAATGCCAAAAATTCGCCAGAAGTTGTGAAGATAGCGAACACTCTGCTGAGTAGGGTGCGAGAAAAATTACAGCAGTCTGCTGAAAAAGTTCTCAAAAAGGTACAGGCGGTGCTGTTAAAACCGGAGGTCAAACAGGCTGGCAAAGAGCAGATCAAAAATAAAGCCAGAAAATCCATTAAGGAGAAGCTGGCACAAGGCAAACTGGACGCTGATCGGGAGAACCGGGAGCGCTGGGAGCGTGAAGGACGGATTGCTCCAACAAGAAAACAGGATATGGAATTGTGAGGCATCTGATTTTCTATGGAAACCGGATGCCTTTTGCATTGTTTGGAGGTGGAAGAAACGAATGTATTTGAAGCAGTAAAACAGTCTGTTACCACAAGGCAGGCTGCTTTGGTTTATGGAATTTCAGTAGGACGCAACGGGATGGCTTGTTGCCCGTTTCACGATGACAGGCATCCCAGCATGAAGGTGGACAGACGGTTCCATTGTTTTGCCTGTCAGGCAGATGGAGATGTGATTGATTTCACTTCCCGTCTTTTTGGACTAAGCAGTAAAGAAGCTGCCTTAAAGCTGGCAGAGGACTTCTCAATCAGCTTTGACCGCAAAGGCCACGATCCGCCACAAAAGAGAGTAATCAAAAGAAAAATCAGCGAGGAAATGCGATACCGGCAGGCAGAGCAGAAATGCTTTCGGGTGCTGTGCGACTACCTGCGTTTGCTGGAACGATGGAAAGAAGAATATGCGCCCAAACAACCGGAGGATGACTGGAATCCTTTGTTTGTGGAGGCTCTGCACAGGCAGCCATATATCGAATATCTGTTGGATCTTCTTCTGTCTGACAGCATAGAAGAACGAGCTTTTGTAGTTGCGGAGTATGGAAAAGAGGTGAGGAAAATTGAACAGCGAATATCAGAGTTTATCGCCAGCCACCCAGCAGGCTGTGATGAGCGCAGCCGAAGCCATAGCGCCGGAACAGAGCGTTGATAAGGTGCGGCAGAGCCTTTCTGTTACCGACAAGGGAAAAACAGCCAACACCATCGACAACTGCCGGATTGTGTTCTGCTGCGATCCACTCCTGCGGGATGCCATCCGGCTTAATCTCCTGACAGACCGGGTAGACATTGTACAGGACTTGGGCTGGCGCAGGAATACCAGCGCTCTGACGGATACGGATGTGAAATATCTTCTCCTCTATTTTGAGAGAAACTATGAGCTGACCAGTGAGAAAAAGATCACGGCTGCCCTTTCTATCGTAGCAAACGAAAATTGTTACCATCCAATTCAGGATGTGCTGGACAGTCTTGTCTGGGACGGTACACCACGCATCCGATCCTGTCTGCACCATTTTCTTGGTGCTGATGAAAGTGACTATGTGGAAGAAATGCTGAAACATTTCCTGCTGGGTGCTATACGCCGGGTATTCCGTCCCGGTTCCAAATATGAGGAAATGCTTTGTTTGGTGGGCGGTCAGGGTGCCGGGAAGTCCACCTTCTTCCGACTGCTGGCGATCCGGGACGAATGGTTCTCTGATGACCTGAAGAAGTTGGATGACGACCGGGTATTCCAAAAGCTACAAGGTCACTGGATCATTGAGATGTCAGAGATGCTTGCCACCAGCAGCGCAAAGAGCATTGAAGAAATCCGTTCCTTTATTAGCCGACAGAAGGAAACCTACCGGACACCTTATGAATCTCAGCCTAAAGACCGGCTTCGGCAGTGTGTGTTCGGTGGTTCCTCGAATACGCTGGACTTTCTGCCGCTGGATCGAGCCGGGAACCGGCGCTTTCTCCCAATCATGATTTACCCGGAGAATGCAGAGGTTCACATTTTGGAGGACGAGGGCGCTTCCAGAGCGTATCTGTTGCAGGTATGGGCAGAAGCTATGAGCATTTACCACAGCGGCAAATATTCCATGAAATTCAGCAAGTCCATCCAGCGTCAACTGGTGGAGGTGCAGAAAGACTTCATGCCGGAGGACACCGAAGCCGGACAGATACAGGGATTTCTGGAACACTACACCGGAAACATGGTCTGCTCAAAACAGCTGTTCAAGGAGGCGCTGGGACATACCTTTGATGAGCCGAAGCGGTGGCAGCTCCACAATATCAATGAGATCATGAACACGGTCGTGACCGGTTGGAAGCCTTTTTCCAATCCCCGGATGTTTGCCGGATATGGCAGACAAAAGGGCTGGGAACGGGACACTTCCGGCAACGAACTACCCAGCAACGAAGGTGGATTTGTAGAACTGAGTGAAGAAGAATGCCGTCAGCTGGAACTTCCGCAGGAGTGGATCGCCTGACAAGGACGGTCTGTTGCCGGGATGGTTGCCGGTTGGTTGCCGGTTGGTTGCCGGGTTCGTTGCTGATAAATTTATGGTTTTGATATAGAAAAAGCCCGCAAGTAAAGGATTTTTATGATCTATCTATGTTTTCGGCAACGAAAGCAACGAGATTTTATAAGAAAATTTGAAAAGTAAGAAATCAGGGTCAGACGATAGTTTACAGGTTTTTTGATGTCCGTTGCCGGACTTCGTTGCCACAGCTACCGTCTGATCCCCTATTCTATGGAGGTAGCTATGGAGAAAAACAAGAAGCAGAATAAAAAAGTCCAGTTTGTAGTGGTTCGTGAGTTTTCTGGGGACAAAACCATGCGGGAAGCCTTTGAGCAGCTGATCGAGCGTCAGACCTGCGAACACTTCGAGGAATGGTTAGAGCATCAGGAAATGGCACGAAAAGCGGCGTAAAGCAGTTGAATCATGGACAGGGGCATGGTATTATAATGGTATCGTGTCCCTGTTCATAGAAGGAGAACACTATGAGCAGGAAAAAACAAGTGAATCAGAAAATCACAGCCCTTTATTGCCGTATCTCTCTGGAGGATGGCGGCGATAATGAGAGCATGAGCATCAGCAACCAGAAACTTATGCTCCGGGACTTTGCCGAAAAAACGGAATGTTCCAGTATGAGTATTATGTGGATGACGGTTATACAGGCCGCAATTTCAACCGCCCTTCTTTTCAGCGCATGATTGCCGATATTGAGGCGGGAAAGATCGGCTGCGTTATCACCAAAGACCTGTCCAGGCTGGGCAGGAATTATATCGAAGCTGGCAGCTATATCGAAATCTTTTTCCCAAAACACAATGTACGCTATATTGCCATTACAGACGGAGTGGACAGCCTGACCCGTCAGGAAATGGACATTACGCCGTTTAAGAATATCCTGAACGATATGTACAGCCGGGATATTTCCAAAAAGGTGCTGGCAGGGCGTATGACCCGTTCCCGGCAGGGGAAGTTTTGTGGTGGGCAGCCGCCCCTCGGTTTGATGCGTGACCCGGAGGATAAGGGACATTTGATCCGTGACCCTGAGACAGCACCGGTAATCCGAAAAATCTATGATATGGCGCTGGATGGCTGGGGATGCATGCGGATTGCAAAGCAGCTCATGGATGATAAAGTCCCGATCACCAGAGTAAAAAGCAACACAGAATGTGATGTAAATTACTATTCATGGGGAAGTGCAAGAATCAGCCATATTCTGCGGAATCCCTTTTATAAGGGCGCACATCTGGTCTGCCGGACACATCAGAAAGGGATTCGCTCCAACACCTATGACATTATCCCTCGTGAGGACTGGGAAATTATCGAGGATTGCCATGAAGCAATCATCTCCCCGGAAGAATGGGAGCAGGTACAGGAAATCATTGACCGCAGACCAACCATTATGAAGGGCAACTCCTGCCCCTTTTATAACCTGTTCCACGGTATCATTTATTGTGCGACTTGCGGAAAGTCCATGCAGGTGCGGTATGAAAAGGTTGGCAGAACCGGAAAGAATCGTTTTACCGGCGAACAGCGAGAACCGATTGATAAGGCGTATTATATCTGCCAGACCTACAACAGGCTGGGCAAGAACGCCTGTACCAGCCACAAGATCGAAGCCAGAGATTTGTACAACCTTGTGCTGAAAGATATTCAGGAACTGGCAAAGACTGCGCTCAAAGATGCCGATGCTTTTTATCAGCGGCTGAGCAGCCGGATGGAGCGCCGGTATCTTCTGGATGTCTCCCAGACACAGAAGGAATGTCAACGACTGGAAAGCAGGAATCGTGAAATTGATGAGATGTTCCTGAGCCTATATACCGATAAGGCAAAAGGAATCCTGACTGAGCAGCGTTTTATGAAGCTGACAGCAACACTGGAACAAGAGCAGGAAGCCAACCAGAAGCGCCTGCAAGACCTACTGTTGATGATGCGCCACTCTGACGAACAGGAAAATGAAGTCCGCACCTTCATCAAAGAAATCCGGCGCTATGCAGCCATTGAAGAACTGGATGAAGCGGTGCTGAACCGGCTCATCAGCAAATTTTGGTGGGCGAAGTCAAGAAGATTGACGGACAGAAGGTGCAGGAAGTCAGAATCGTTTATAACTTTGTCGGAGAAATCCCGGAGATTACAGCATAATCATTTCGCCTCATCTCTCAATCAGCGAGGGATGAGGCTTTTCTTTTTGTAAAATTGCAATAGATATATTCATAATTTATTTACAATTAAATTCCTAGCCGTACAGCAGAAAAATGATGACGAAAGATCATGCAAATGCTATAATGTTTGCATATAGATATGACAATTTGACCATATCGGAATCTTTATTCAAACAGATGATTGGAGATATTGCTATTATGAGAAATCCATGGCCAATTTTCAGCATTGCGGCTCTCTCCGGAGCTGCGTGCTTGATTTATGATCACTTTTTTTCTTACGAGACTATGTGGATTGCTGTTGTAGTGTTCCTTGTGCTGCTGGCTCTATGCTTTTTCGCATATTGCAAATATGAACACTGGCTGGCAAAGAAACTTAACCCCTATGTGGTGGCATATCAAAGCGATCACAACCTTGAGAATTTGAAATATGGATTGGATCGCTGGCGTCCTTGGGCACTCAGCAAGCATTCCAAAAACATCATTACAGCGAACTGGTTCTCCGCTCTGCTGGAACAACAGCGCTGGACAGAAGCGGAAGAAACTTTGGAGCAGTTTTTGCATCGAGCAAAAATACGCAGGATAAACTGGGGTATCACCTACTTCGTGAAGATTACGCAAGGGCGATCGGAGACACTGAATTAGAGAAGCAGGAACGACTTCTAAGCGAACAGCTAAAAACCCAGCTTGAAAATAAAAAGGGAGAATCAAGAATACCCGCAAGCGCCAAAGAGAGTAAATATGCTTTCTTTTGCTGGCTCTCTTTCAGCGTTGGTCTGGCACTGTTCGGAATCATCAGCAATATCGCCACCGGGGACTCAATCCTTGGATCGTTTGGAGCCGGAGTTTTTATTTTGGGCTTGTTCTCGTTCCCAGTCTGCTTGATCTGGCTGATTCTCTGGTTGATCCGGCGCAGAAAGGAGGCTGCTAAATGACTTATATCCTCCCGGTACTCTATGTAATTGTGTCTTATACATTCTTTCTTTTGGCAGTTCATTTTGGCAATGCAATCACATTGCAGATAGTATCGATCCTTCTGCCCTTTATTATGGGGATCGTCAATTTGATTGTTGTGCTGACCGTAGGAAGAAAGTGGTCGAGAAAAACATTGCTGAACTGCACTTTGATTATCAAGTATGGACTAATCCCGTTCTACCTGATCGGAGGGAGCATCACTGTATATGTAACGCTGATGGCATTCTTCCCATTGCCGCTGATGGCGTTGTTCGGACTGGTAACCATTGTTTTTTTGATTTTGGGATACGGGATTCTATTAGGGGCAGCTCCCTATGCTATCGCTTATCTGATAAAGTCATGCAAAGACGGCATACATCCGAAATGGTTGGCGGTTTTAGCTGGAATCTGCCAGTTCTTCTTTTCCTTTGATGTACTTGCAATGATGGTTCTGACATTAAAGGAGCGGCACAGGGTCAAAACGACGATTGCCGTTTTCTGTGCAATGTGTCTTGCGCTCCTGCTTATCGTACTCTATGTGGTCATGACGCTGATAGGGGCATAATCGACCTTTATATAGGATATGAGTTGTTCATACATAAAACAAATTTGATAGAATCGCAGAAAGGATTTACGCTTATGAAAAAACAATGGATTGCTTTACTGACAGGATGTGTGCTGGTATGCAGTATGCTGGCCGGATGCGGCTCAAAACCTCAGACATCAGCTCCGGCAGCTGCGGGCAGCGATAAAGGCTGTACGGATGAGGCCATTCTGTCTCAGCTGAAAAATGACGGGACACCTGAGTTCGTACTGGATGGCACTTACTACACACTTCCTTTGGAAACTTCCCAGCTGATACAAGCCGGCTGGAGTTTGGAAACGGAAGAATATGATGCAGCAGAGGTTTCTCTGCAACCCGGCGAGCGTATTTATGGGGAACTTTCCAAAGACGATCAGGAAATAGATGTTGCAATCGTAAATGCCGGGACAGAGCCATGCAAGCCTGCTGAGGGCGGAACGGTGTAGAACTGGAATACTCTGCCGATAAGGATCAACCAAATCCTGATTTCTTTGTAACGCTCAATGGGATCAACTGTGCGATGTCCAACGCAGCTTTACAAAAGGCGCTGGAAGGTGTAGACGGATATAAACTGAATTCCGCAGGAAATATCGACATCAATCGTACTGTTGATGATGATGAAATTGCTGTTTATAAAGTCATTCTGGATGATGACTACACAGCAATCACGCTTGCTTCGGACAATGTTTTTGAATACAAGGATTATCAGCCGCAAGAGGTAAAAGAACAGGCATCTAATGAAAAGATTGCCGCTTACAAGGATACTACAAAAGCCGAGATGGAGCCGTATGCTCAGGATTTCAATGCGATCATCGAGGGATATGAAGAAAATATGGTCGTTGGATTTTACAGTGAAGGTACTATTTGGGGCGAAGAAGTCGGTGAATATAAATCTATTGCCGGAACGCCGCTCGCTTCGGATGTGTCTCTCTACACCGCAGAGGATACAACCGGCCAGCTCTACTGTATTGCTAACCAGATTTTGAATGAAGATGGTACTGTAAGCACTGCCATTGAGCTTGAGGAAGGCGATCAGGTCAAGGTTTGGGTTATGCTTCACAGTATCTGGAATTGCAGGAAGGTCTGAAAATCGTCGTGGTTCAGCCTGGTATCATTGAACGCAACGGCGAACTGGTGATCCTGGACAAAAATTTGAAAGCAGACTAATGCTTTTGAACGCCGGGTGCATCTATCAAAGGATTGCATCCGGCGTTCTCAACTTAAAACAATAATTAGGAGGAACAATTATGCTTACAATGAATGAAAAAGATAAAAATGAAATGCTGGAAGCCATTTTGAACGAAAACGAAGCCTACCAGTGCAAGTTATGGGCGGTCATCATGGCCGGGGCTGATACCTATGCACTGATTGGAGGACTTTCTACACTGACGGGGGGCGCTGTCGCTGCATTGGGCGCACTGAGCAATGCTTACTGCTATCTGGGAGTTACCGAGCAACACCTGAATATGGTCATTGTAAATTCCGTCAATGTCTCCAAAATTGAAAACCGGCTTTCTCTGCCCTAAGCAGCATAACAAAGGCAGAAGTCAAGGGTGGGCTGCTGCCCGGAAGAAAAGTCGTAATGCTGCATTTTGGAAAAGAAAAAATGAAAATTTCTTTGATGAACAATGCGATTGGCTCTGATATTCAGGGGCAGAAAGAAAATGTTGAGATGTTCTGCCAGATTGTTTCCAAACTCGGATAACCAGTATTATAAAGTGAGAGGAATCAGAGTATGAAAAAAATCTTAATTGTGTTATTAACTATGGTGTTGCTCCTTGCTGGATGCGGCAAAATGGGGCTTCATCGCCACAATCTCCCTCTGATGAATCTGTGGCGGATCGGCAGAAACCCTCTTCTTCCGAAACCGAAATATCATCTGAAGATCATGCGATTCCCGGAAGTTATACCGTCCCGGAGATGGGAGAAATCTGAGAAGCATTCTACTGATTCGCAGATTTTCTATATAGAGGAAGGCCACGAAAATGATGAAAAGCCGGACAACATCTCCATCCATGTAGGAAAGAACAAATATAGTCTGGATGAGCATGAGCAGTTCCGGGATGCGATCGTCCAACAGATTTTGATGCAGCTGGATGGTATTGAAGCTCAACTGAACGGGGATGGAACCTATACCGAGCAGGGAGATCTGCTTTATATCTTTACCATCGACGAGGGCGATATTGTCACCACGCAATACTATATTGTAAGGGATTACGGGTTCTGCCTGATCCAGCTTACAAATTTCAGCGGATCAGAAACCACTGAACAGGCCGCCAGGGACATGTAGATAGCTTTGTTTGGGATACAGAAGGATAAATTGACACAGGAACCGTGATTTTATAGGAAAACGACGAAGATGGAGAAACGAAAACTTTCAGGAAAAACAATTTTGAAGCTGGCAGGGGCACTTTTGGCTCTGGCTTATTTGGGATTCTATTTTTATGTAGGTATTACAGGAAAACTTCCTTATATGCACGAAACTGTACATATCATGCGATACGGAGATCGTAAAAAATGGGTGGCAGGTGGTATGACAGCAGCATGATTCTTGGTATATGTATCAACTCTGCGCTTAATGACTTAAATCTCAAGAGGATACGCAAGGAGTCATTTCTACCCTTGTTTTTCACTATGATTTTTCCGATTATCCTCCTTCTGCTTCTGGAAGCTTTTCTGGATAATGGCTGGCTTGGGATTGGCATTTATGCCAGTGTTGCAATCTTCATGTGTGCGACTGCATGGATTCCACTGATCCTAAGAAAATGGATCACCCATCTACTTTTGCGTGACAAACCTATGAGTGGCAAACAGCAAGTGCGGATCATTGAGTGGATTCATTTTCATCCACTGAAAAAGTTGCTGGTTTTCGGGCTGTGGGGCTTTGGCGTTGTACTGGTTCTGCGTGGCATCTGGGTAACGGCAACCGGGAAAATCGAAATGGATGGAGAGCTTTTTCTGTTTTTACTTGGCACAGCAGTTCTGGCTGTAGCGCTGTTTCAGAAAATGAGACGCTATATCTGCACGCCTTACCGGAACATACCGGTACTGAATCAGATTCTCAGCAAAAATCAGCTGGAACAGCTGCTGGATGGAGAACATTTTGAACCAATAGAGTTTGAAGATGAGGGCATGAAAAAGTATCTGGAAATATACCAAAGCCAGAACTGGATGCTGATTGGCGGTAAGCTACTCTCAAAAAAGCTGGCTTTATGGTTCACAATGAATCGGTTCAGGAACCATACTTCCCTGAAGGTACTTTACCTGAACGGCATGACTGCCAAAGCAAAGGTCGATCTGGATATTCGAGGGGACCGGTACACGGAGTTTACTGCTGTGCTGAAAGAATTGATTGGATACGAAGGCACACTTAAGCTGTATGAAAAAGAAGAACAGCTGGCACAGAAATTTGCATCCTTTTTCCCAGAGCAAACTTCCGAACAGGACCGTGTCGCTGCTTTTCTTTCTCAGGATGTGACAGCGATCCGGCAGGACTATATTCAGACCTTCTCTCCACCGCCAGATCCCCGAAAGAAAAAACGGAGTAGACGGGAACGGGAATAAAAGGTTTTCTTCAATTTCAATGGAGAAAGGCTTACGAAAATAAAGAGGATATAACTTGGAGGTTACCTATGAACTATGATATGAATATGATTAAATACCGCAAAAGTGGGTTTTTCAGAATTGCAGCAGCTATTCTGATGATCTGTTTTACACTATTTGGGCTTACCGCTTGCGCCGGTACTACTGACAGCAAAGATAATAACGATGATAATGCACTGATACAAGGGACATGGGAAATAGATACCGGCTCTGGTGCTGGTTATAAATTCGTTGACGATAAGTTTATGTGGTTAAAATCCATCGAGAATGTTAACGATAACTACTGGTACGGAGATGTTGAGTATTATAAAGGTGCTGAAGCAATGGAAATAGCAGGACTAACAGAGGAGGAACTTAAGAGCAGCCTGCCAGGTCTTAAACCTGAAAACATTTTTGTAACAAAATTAGATCCCGAAAAAATCATTACCGATGGTGAGGATAAAACTGCTACTAATATGAACGACCAAACCTTATGGACTCGCTTATGGCTTATTGAAGAAAATGAGGACAATGTTGTTGCGGTAGTGATTGATTTAGAAACTTTTAGTATGGAGAACTACACTAAAGTTGAGTAAAAAACAGAAATTAGAAGTTAATGAGATGATTTTTTTAAAATTTAATTGATAATTCTCAGTTTATTGGAAGAGAAAAATGGTATGACAAAATTTGTAATACTCAAAAATATAATAATTGGAAAAACAAAAAATGGGTTTATTCGGACTGTTTAGAAGAAAAAAAGAAGTTGAACTAGATAAAGTAAAAGATGATAATAAAGAAAAGTTCTTAAGAGAGCCTGGGGATAATAATGCAGAAGGAATCTTACAGTTTGAAAATTTAAATTTTAAACTTGCAGTAATTCAAGTTTTGATGTATGACTTGAATTTATTAGAACCTTGTTTTGATATTTATGATTTCGCTGATGAATATAAAGAACTAGAGATAAATACAGATAGCTATACTGTAATTGAACCAGCGCTTAATTTTTTTAGAGAATTGTCTATCCCAAGGGAATTTGCACATTATGTAGAAAAAATCGACATGGATGGTGGGAATGAAGTGTATATGAATATAATTCCACAATGGGATGGAGAAGATGAATGCTTTGATTTAAACAACATAACTTCCTCAGAAATAAGACAATTTCCAAATCTTAAGGAAGCAACAATAATGAGCAGTAATTTTGATAAAGTAAAAGAAATTTTTGATGCTGAAAATATTGATGTAGAATTGCTTTAAATTAGTTTTTCTATCCAACTTTCGGTTTGCAGAACTCAATAAGTAAATAAGAACACTACCCATTAAAAAGTAAGTCTCCCGATCTGTAAAAGATCGAGGAGACTTCTTTTATAATTGAAATTCTTTGGTATGTGCAGTTTGGATTGGAGGATTCCATCCAAGTATCATATCCACGTTACGACATACAGTATGTAGTTCTTTCTGGTAATCTCGGTAATAGTCGTATTGCTTCTGGAGGGTATCTTTTTGAGTTAGAAGTTTTTCCTTCTGTTCTCTCAGTTGCTTCATCGTGGGAAGTGGCTGCGTTCCGTTTTTCTCTTTCAGTGATGTTACAGCCTTTTCATAAAGTGTAAGTTCAGCAGAATGTTCCTGACGGAATTTCTGCTTATTTTTACTTTTACGAAATTGTGCATAGACAGATTTATTTGCAAGATACTGTCCGGTGTAATGGAGTTGTTGATTGAGGCTCTTTAATTCCGATTCCACAGTTTTTAATTGTTTTCTGGAATTAGAGGTTCGTTCTTTTACAGAAGAAAATTTATCTTCCAGAATTTCTCTGGTATCATATTCATGTTCCTGCACATAGGCAATGGTCTTTGCTATTTCCTGAAGATTGGTGAGTTTGACCTTTCGGGCATAGGCTTGGCTTTGTTGTGCTTTTACACAGTTTTGTAAGTCAATGACCAGTCGCAGATTAGATTTAATGAAGAAGATCTCCATAGGATCAGAGGAAATGTCAGGATGAATATTTAGAGTTCTATGGTTGGATTCAAATTGCTGTTGCAGATAGTCTTTCTCATACTTTGTTCCTAAAGCACGCCCGGTAATATTCTTTTCTCGTTCCGGGTGCAGATAGCTGAAACGTCCACGATGTTCCGTTACAACGATCTGATACTTTTCATAAAGCTGTTTTTTAAAATCTTCCACATCTTTTGCTGTATGGGAAATTTCTGTAATAGCGTCTCGCAGGTATTGTTTCTGTGTCTGAAATGTGGTTTTGCGAGGTGTGAGTCCATCTGCAAGAATCTGTTCATTCAATTTTATCTAATTTTTCTTGTCCGTACCGGGAGGCATAGTATTCTCGATTTTTGATTTTATTTTCAGAAGGTGAGAGTAAATCCACCTGATGGAGATTTTCACGGTGGCAGATATCCATGAGAGATTTCTGCAAGTGCCTTAGATAGTTATTTGTTAAATGGTGTTTGTATTCAGCAAGACAATCACTGTTTCGTTCCATATAGCCCTCTTTCGGAATATCGTATTTTCTTAGACTATTGATTACAATATGCACATGGATATTGCCGCTTCCGTTGTGTCCATCCGTATGAGTACACACAAGAGCCTGATGTCCGGGGAAATTTTTACGGGCATATTCTAGTCCAAGTTCCTGTGCTTTTTCTCCGGTTAATCCACATTCGTCACGATCAGCAGGATCAAAGCTGATGATATAATGATGGGATTTGATTTCATCATAGGTTTGGTTTTTGTGATATTGATCGTTAAGACGTTCGCATTCCTTATCAAATAACATTGGTTCGCAGTTCAATCCATCCAGATAATATTCCTCTCGTAATATCATTTGCCCATGTTCATTTAAAATCGGTTTCTTTGTTCGCTCATCATGTTGGAATAGGAGATAATCCAAAGATTCTCCGTAATTGGCATTTTTACTTACGATATGTTTCAACACTGCCATGAAAGTCACCTGCCATTCTTGTCACGTCTTTTCTTAAATTCCAAAGTTCAGAGATACAGGATTGAATTTCATCCTGCATGGTTTTAGATCGGATGCCGCCGGTATGAAAATAGCGGGCAATCTGGTTTAAGTTACTTCCGATTTTTCCAAACTCAGCGGTCAGTTTTTGTAATTCCGGGATATCAGCAACTACTTCATAGCGAATCGCTATTTTTCCTTCCAACACCATTTTGCGGATGTACTCGGATAAGGTAAGTCCAGTTTCTTCAGCCGCATCTGTTATTAACCATACTCCATATCTGTAAAACGGACTGTGATACGATACGGACGGGATATTGTTTTTTTCGGTCTTGTCATAGAAAGCCTCCTTTCTTCTTCGTGCGTATGCACATCGTCAATACCTCGGTATTGCGCTGCGAACACAACTTTTTGTGAGAGCCAACCTGCAAGTTTTAAGTGCAGATTTTATATCGAGGGAATGGGGAGCGAAATCCATCAAGAAATGCCAAGTCTGCAAAAACCCGGAAACGGGTTATTGTCGGACATAGGCGAATCTTGCTCTGAAATGTTTTCCCCTTCAATAACCCTGTTTGGGGGAGGTTAAGAAACAAGCAGAAAAAAGAAAATCTTTTCGATGCTTGTTTTTTTCATGCGCTGGGATTGGGTTTATG
>ENA-OQDE01000678-OQDE01000678.1-human-gut-metagenome-genome-assembly--contig:-NODE-678-length-18257-cov-33.074131_pt1 | contig 18257 bp, 20 predicted proteins | sample MGYA00242768_ERZ504595 | MGnify/ENA primary metagenome ERZ504595 (study PRJEB26092, sample SAMD00036307) | human gut metagenome | host: Homo sapiens | study: EMG produced TPA metagenomics assembly of...
CCGCCCGCGCATGTTCCTGCTCGGTCTGCAGCACCTGTTTGCCATGTTTGGCGCCACGGTGCTGGTGCCGTGCTCACCGGTCTCTCGGTGTCGGCAACGCTTTTGTTTGCCGCTTGGGCACGCTGCTGTTCCACTTCCTATCGCGCGGTAAGGTGCCGGCATTTTTGGGCTCATCGTTTGCCTTTATTGCCGGTTATGCCGCCATCGCGCCCAACGGCGAGGCCGAGCTTTTGCCCTACGCCTGCCTGGCGTTGCCTGCGCCGGTCTGCTCTACCGGTGCTGGCCGCACTCTTCCGCGCATTTGGCGCCAAGCGTGTCATGCGCTTCTTTCCGCCGGTGGTGACCGGCCCCATCGTCATTTCCATCGGCCTGATCTTGGCAAGCTCTGCTATCGCCAACTGCCAGACCAATTGGCTTGTTGCCGTTGTCGCTGTGGCCGTGATCGTCATCTGCAATATTTGGGGGCGCGGCATGGTCAAGATCGTGCCGATTTTGCTGGGCGTTGTGGTGAGCTATGCCGTTGCGGCCGCGCTGGGCGAGGTCGACTTCTCTGGCGTCGCAGCCGCCCCCTGGGTTGGCTTGCCCGTCGTGTGGGACAACACCGTGTTTGCGCTCTTTGGACCGCAGTTCGATAGCAGTCTTGCCACGACGGCCATTATCACCATCATGCCACTGGCCTTTGCGACCATGATTGAGCACATTGGCGATATCTCCGCCATCGGATCGACTTGTGAGCGCAACTACATTGCCGATCCCGGCCTGCACCGTACCCTGCTCGGCGATGGCCTGGCGACTATCTTGGCATCGCTCTTTGGCGCTCCTGCCAATACGACGTATGGCGAGAACACCGGCGTGCTTGCGCTTACGCGTGTGTTCGACCCGCGAGTGATTCGCATTGCCGCGTGCTGCGCCATCGTGCTTTCGTTCTGCCCAAGTTCGCTGCTGTCATTGCGGCCATGCCGGCGTGTGTAATCGGCGGCGTGTCGCTCGTGCTCTATGGCATGATCAGCGCCGTGGGCGTTCGCAACCTCATCGAGAACCAGGTCGATTTCCAGAACAACCGCAACGTGCTGGTGGCCGCTCTGGTGCTGGTGCTTTCGCTCGGCATCGCGTACAGCACTGCCGGAGCTATCGTGTTGGAGCTGGGCGGCGTGACCATTTCGCTCTCGGGCCTTGCCGTGGGATCGCTGGTGGGCATTGTGCTCAATGCCATCCTACCGGGTAACGACTTTGAGTTTGATGTCTCGGAACTCGAAGGGTCTGCCGAATAGCAGCTGTGTCCAACTCAGCTAAAAAGCGCCATGCGTCCGATGCGCATGGCCGGCTTTTTAGTGCGCAAGAACCAGTGGATGCCACGCGCCATGCGCAGGTCGGTTTGGGCAAAGTGGTTGCCGGGGTTGAGTTCCAGTGTTGTGAGGATGCCGCGCTCAACGAGCAACGTTTCCATTGCGCGCGTGTCGTCAAGTACGTGCCGCATCATGCGGTTGGGCGTCTTGGTTTCCTTTTTGCCGAGCGACAGATAGACGGCCTGCGGGTTGCCGGCAAAAGGGGCCGTGCTGGCGCGATCGACAAAGTCGGGAAACCACAACGACCCCGATGCGCTTGCGGCGCGGCTAAAGCGTCGGTTTGCCAGAGGGACCAGAGCGCGAAGAGGCCCGCGAGCGAGTAGCCGGCAATGCCGCGCCAGGTGGGCGGCTGAGGAAGCGACGACTCGGCCTCTGGGATTATCCAGTTCAACAGCTCATCGAGAAATCCGGATGCCTGGCCGCCAAAGGGCTCGGCATCGCGCACGGTTCCGTCGCATCCCCAGGGGCTCAGCTCGCGATTCCAGTTGAGGCTGCCAATGCCGACAAGCGTGAAGGGCGGGCAGTTGAGCTCTCGGCAGCGTTCATAAACCTCCGTGCCGTCGCCCATGACCACGGGAAGATAGATGACTGGTGCGCTTTCGGCATGCTGTGCATGAACGGTTATCTGCTTTTGATGCGCTTCCATGACGGGCTTCTCTCGGCGTTGTGATATCGACGGCCCCCATTGTCGCACGCCGGCTCATGCAGGTTGGGCTAGACCAAAGACAATCTCGTGCATACCCTGCGGACACATATGGAAAACGCCACCGCCGGAGGGGAGCTCGGCGGTGGCGTTGTTAAACGGTGCTGGGGCTCGGGGCCTTCGCGGGAGCTGCCATGTGCGCAGAGGCGTCTAAGAGCGCTTACGGCTCGCCATGGTGCCTGCGGCGATAGCGGCTGTTCCCGCAAGGACGGTTGCCACGATGGCCGCACCCGAGGTGTCGCCGGTTGCCGCGAGCACGCCGGTAGTCTTGGCTTTCGTGGTTGAAGCCGCAACGGCCTTGGTCGGCTTTGAGCCTCAGGCTTGGGGTTTTGCTTGGTCTCGTCGGGCTTGGGGTCTTCCGGCTTGGCTACCTCGGGAGGTGCGATGGTCGTGCTTTTGGCGACTGCTTTGATATAGAGGGAGTCGACCGTGGCGTCGCCCGTGCCGATGGCTTGGCCTGCCTCGTAGATGCCGTCACGGAGCTTGTGATAGTCAATGACCTTGCCGCCTTCGGGCGTCTGGATGGCGGCGTTCTCAATCTTGATGGTGCCGATTGTCTTGCCGTCAGCGCTCATGGCACGGGCAAAGATTGCCGCTGTATATCCTTCGGCCGTTACCTTGCTGCGGGTGATCGAGATGACTGCGGGTGTGACGCCCTCGCTGGTCTGGGCGATGATGCCGATGTTCTCGCCTTGGGGTTCGCGCCTCGTCTCGCCATCTTGGTTTTCGCTGTAGGGGATGGGGCCGTCGCCGTTCTCGACATAGCGGGCTATGGCCTTGACAACGGAGTCGCTGATGTAGATGTGGCCACCCTTCTCGTTGGGTCGATCGTTTCTGGTGGAGAATGCAGCCGAAACCTCGCCTTCCGCAGACGCGTCCACGGTGGAGCCGTTCTTGACGACGATGTCGTCCTGGTAGGTGAAGAGGGCGATGGCGCCACCGTATCTGCCTTTACCTGCACGGACCGTCACGTTTGCATGATCGAGGGTGATGCCCTTGTGGGCATAGACGCCATATTCAACACCGTTTACGTTGAGGGAGGCGTTTGTGGCTGCGAGGCTGCCCTTGGCCTCGACGGCAGCGTCTTTCTCGGAGCTTGCCTTGACCTGGCTGCCGTCCGAGATGTTGATATTGCCGCCGCTCCAAAGGGCCTCACCATCAGCTGAGCTTGCCTCGACCGTCCCGCCACCCTTGATGGTGAGGTTCTTGTCGGTTCCAATACCCTTGTCCTCGGTAGCCCTGGCGGTGACGGCTCCGCTGTCGTCAATCGTGATATTGCCGTTTGCCTGATGCCATCCGATGCACCCGTGGCGTTGACGTTGCCCGAACCTTTGATAGCGAGATCACCCCCGGCATTGATGGCATCAAACCCAGTGCTCGTGGCGTTGACGGATCCGGCTCCGTCGATGTTGATATTACCCGTGGAGAGGATAGCGTCCTCAGTAGATGTCACGCTGAGCGTGCTGCCCGCGTCGCCTTGGATATTGAGCTCGGCATTCTCGTTAGTGCCATGAGAAACGTTGATGCTTTCGATCCATTCGGCAGTGACGATGTTGGTTCCTGAGTAATTCACGTTGAGCTTGCCTGCGGCCTGGATCTCGCCGCCGTTATAGTTGTTGAGCTTCAAGTCGTCGGCGCCGTCCCACGACCAGGTACCGGCTTCGTCGCTCGCCGCGGTGTTGTACTTGTTGCCGCCGACCTTGACCCATTCCGCTGCGAGCGAGACGCTCGGCATGAGCAGCGAGCTCACCGTGAGCGCGCATACGGCTCCCACGACGATGCGGCGCGTCACGCGGCGCCAGCTGCCGTGCGCGAGTCTTATGCGACGGCGAACGTCGGGTTCGGCAACATGGGTTCCGGCGGTAGTGTCATTGCGTTTGGGGGTCGTGAACAAGGCTGCCATGGTTGCTCCCGTTCTCATAGGGCCTATACGACTAGATTCAGCGTATCTGCTGGATGTTGCCGGCGGTAGTGCCGTTTGGAGGCAAAATGGCCAAAATGGGGGAGAAATAGGCCGCACGCCGGCGCAGGGATCGGCGCTAAAAGAAAAGCGCGGGGCCGCATGGCGACTCCGCGCTTTATTGTTCAGCTTTTGCAGCCTTGCCCTCACGCTACGAAGAAGTAGACGAGGAAGGCAAGGGCCGTGATCCACCCGTCCTGTGCGAAAAGGTGTTTACGAGCGTTTGCGACTCGCCAGGGCGCCTGTGACGATAGCGGCCGTTCCTACAAGGGCGGTCGCTATGATGGCCGCGCTCGAGGTGTCGCCGGTTGCGGCGAGGATGCCGGTGGTTTTGGCTCCCGCGGTTGCAGCCGCAACGGTCTTGGTCGTCTTCGTGCCCTCGGACTTGGAACCCTCGGGCTTGGTCTCGCCTGGCTTCTCCTCGGGTTTGATCTCCTCGGGAGGCACGATGACCGTGCTCTTGGCGACAGCTGCATCGTAGGGGGAGTCAATCGTGGCATCGCCCGTGCCGATGGTCTGCCCCGCCTCGTAGACGATGCCGTCGCTGAGCTCTTCCTTGTTGCGATAGTCAATGACTTTGCCGCCTGCAGGCGTCTGGATGATGGCGTCCTTGATTTCGATGGTGCCGATCGCCTTGCCGTCCGCGCTCATGGCAAGGGCGAAGATAGCCGCCGTGTCTCCCTCGGCCGTGACCTTGCTGCGGACGATCGAGATGGTCGCGGGCGTGATGCCCTTCTCGGTCTGCGCGAAGATGCCGATGTTCAGGCCCTCGGACTCAGGGATGATTTCGTCGTTTTGGTCTCCACTGTAGTGGTCGGGGCCGTCGCCGCCGGTCTCGGCATAGCGGGCTATGGCCTTGACAACGGAGTCGCTGATGTAGATATGGCCACCCGCTTCGTCGGAGTAGAAATTACTGGTGGAGATTGCAACCGAGAACCTGCCTACTGCGAGCGCATCCACAGTCGAGCCGTTCTTGATGACGATGTCGTCCTCATCGGTGAAGAGTGCGCTGGCTTCCCCGCCATCTGAGCTTGCGCGGACCGTCACGGTCGCGCCATCGAGCGTGATGCCCTTGTAGACATAGATGCCATACCCAACGCCACTTGCGTTGAGGGAAGCGTTCGTGACCGTGAGGCTGTTTTTACCGTCGATGGCGGCGTCTTCCTCGGAGCTTGCCTTGACCTGGCTGCCATCCGAGATCTCGATGTTGCCGTCGGCCCAAATCGCATTGTCTTTGATAGAGCTTGCCTCTACCTTGCCGCCGCCCTTTATGATGAGGTTCTCGTTAGCATCGATACTCTGATCGTCGGTGGCCTTGGCGGTGACGGTTCCGCTGTTGTCGATCGTGATGTTGCCGTCGGCCCTGACGCCATCAGAATCGCCCGTGGCGTTAACGTTTCCCGAGCCCTTGATGGTGACATCGCCCCCGGCATCGATGGCATCGTGCTCGGTGCTCGTGGCGTTGACAGTGCCAGCGCCGTCGATGTTGATGTTGCCGACGGAAGTGATGGCGTCACGAGAAGAGGTCACGTTGAGCGTGCTGGACGCGTCGCCCTGAATATTAAGCTCGGCGTTCTCGTTCGCGCCATCCTTAACCTTGATGCCGCGGCCGTTGTCGTTAGTGACGGTGTTGTTGCCCTCGTAGCTCACGTTGAGCTTGCCCGCTGCCTCGATCGCGCCGCCGTTATAGCCGTTGAGCTTCATGTCGTCGGCACCGTCCCATGACCAGGTGCCGGCGGCGTCGCCCGCCGCAGTGCCGGCGTTGTACTGGGCGCCGCCGACGTTGACCCACTCCGCCGCGAGCGAGACGCTCGGCATGAGCAGCGAGCTTACCGTAAGCGCGCATACGGCGCCTACAACGATGCGGCGCGTCACGCGGCGCCAGCTGCCGTGTGCGAGCAACGTGCGACGGCGCACGTCGGGCTCGACAAAATGGGCTCCAGAGGTTTTGTCATTGCGCTTGGGGGTCGTGAACAAGGCGGCCATGGTTACTCCCATCCTCATAGGCCTATGCGATTACGCCCAGCATATCTGCAGGATGTAGCCGGCGGTAGTGCCGTTTGGAGGGCAAAATGTCCAAAACTTGGGAAGTAATGCATCGCGCGCCCGCGCGGTGCCTGGCTTTAAAAGAAAAGCGCGGAGCCGCTCGATGCGACCCCGCGCTTTGGTCTTTTGCTTTGGCAGCCTTGTGCTTACGCTACGAAGAAGTAGACGAGGAAGGCAAGGGATGCGACCCACATGAGCGGCTTGATCTTGGAAGCCTCGCCCTTAAAGAGCGCGACGACCACGTAGCGATAAAGCCCAGGCCAATGCCGGCAGAGATGGAGTAGGTGAAGGGCACGCCCGCGGCGATCATAAACGCCGGGAAACCCTCGGAGACATCGAACCAGTCGATCTCGGTGGCCTCGCTCATCATGAGGTAGCCGACGTAGACCAGGGCACCGCAGGTGGCGGCGCTGGAAACGATGGAGACGACGGGGGAGAAGAACGCGGCGAGGATAAACAGCACGCCGGTGGTGACGGAGGTGAGGCCCGTGCGGCCACCGTCGGCGGCGCCAGAGGTGGACTCGACGAAGGTGGTGATGGAGGAGACGCCCATAAAGCCACCGGCAGCAGCGGCCACGGAGTCGACGACCAGGATGGGACGGATGTCCTCGACATTGCCGTCCTCGGTCAAGAACTCGCCCTGCTTGGCGACGGCCATCGCGGTGCCCATGGTGTCGAAGAAGTCGCTCATGAGCAGCGAGAAGGCAACGACGAGCAGCATCGGGTCGGTCAGGACCTTCACGATGGCAAGGTTGCCGTCGGCAGTGCTGGCAAACGGGGCGCCGAAGGTCGAGAAGTCGAGCGGTGCGATGAGGCCTCGGGCGCATGGGTGACGCCCAGCGGGATTCCGGCGATAACGGCGACGATGATGCCGATGAGCAGCGAGCCCGGCACGTTGCGGGAAGCCAGGGCAACCGTCACGACGATGGAGATGATGCCGACGATAAAGGTGGGGGAGGCGATGTCGCCCAGGCCGACGAGCGTACCGGCGCCAGCGGTGATGATGCCGGCGTCGCACAGGCCGATCATGGCGATAAACAGGCCCAGACCCACCGAGATGGCGTGGCGCAGGACCACGGGGATGGCGTCCATGATGGCCTCGCGCAGGCCGCAAAGGACGAGCAGCAAGATGACGATACCCTCGAGGAAGATAACGCTCATGGCGACGTGCCAGTCACCGCCGCACATGGTGGTGGTGATGCCCGCGATCATGGCGTTGATGCCCAGGCCTGAAGCGCAGGCGAGCGGGCGGTTTGCGAAGATGCCCATGCAGATGGTCATGATGCCGGCGCCCAGGCAGGTGGCGCAGGCGAGCGCTCCCGCATCAATGCCAGCGCCCGAGAGCACTGCGGGGTTGACGGCGATGATGTAGGCCATCGCAGGAATGTTGTCAGTCCAGCGCGAAGTTCGGTCCCGATTGTGGACTTGCGCTCACTGACGTGAAAAAGTTCGTCCATGCATACCCTTTCCTTGTTCGGCCCCGAGTTTAGGCCGATTGACACGAACTCATTTACTATATCGCCTTTACAACCTTGCTGTTCCTCGCATGTTGATGTTCGGCGCTTTGTAACAGACGGACGGTATTTATCGCATGAAAATGTGTGGGTACCGTATACTTAAGCGGTTACAACGACCCCTATGGAGGAACGTATGATTAAAGAGCTTTGCCACGACGAGGCTATCCTGTCCCAGCGTTGCGAGGTTGCGACCGTCGAGGACGAGTCGGTTGCTCAGGACCTGATCGATACCATCAAGTCGCTCGATGATGCCGGCTGCTTGGCCGCCAACCAGATCGGCGTTACCAAGAAGGTCTGCGTCTACCTGGACGACGCCGGCGAGCCCCACGTGCTCTACAACCCCCGTCTGGTGTTTGGCCTGGGCGCCAGCAAGATGGAGGAGAGCTGCCTGACGCACGAGGAAGTCACCAAGTCCACGCGCTATATCAAGTGCAAGGTTGCCTTTGACCAGATCGTCGATGGCAAGATGCGCGAGCGCAAGCAGGACTTTGTGGGCTTCGAGGCGCAGATGGTCCAGCATATGATCGACCACTGTCTTGGAAAGTTGGTCTAAGGGGACCAAAGCACCGCACTTCGTCTCTTTTGGTCCGGGCGTGACATTGTTGTCATGTCCGGGCTTTTGTGTTTAGCGCCTTTTTGTTTGGTGACAATAACCTTAGCAGGACCGTAAAGCTAGGAGGCGCTATGTGCACGAGCATTCGATTTACCGATAATTCTGGCCACATGTATCTGGGCCGCAACCTCGACTGGAGCTTTGACTACGGCCAACAGGTTCGCGTGATGCCGCGCGGGTTCCACATTCCGTATTCGTTTATCGACGATGCGTCGGCGGCACACGCGGTAATCGGCATGTGCATCGATTACAAGAACTATCCCATGTTTTTCGACTGTGGTAACGATGCGGGTCTGGCTGTGGCGGGGCTCAACTTTCCCGGCTATGCCGAGTATGCCGAGGGCCCTGTCGACGGCAAGAACAATATCGCGGCCTATGAGTTTCCCCTGTGGGTGGCAGCGACGTTCTCGACGGTCGATGAGGTCGAGGCCGCGCTGCGCGACACGGTGATTGTCGCCAAATCTGCCGGAGAGGGGCTGGGCGTGTCGCTGCTCCATTGGATTATCGGCGACAGCCAGCGCAGCATCGTGGTCGAGATGATGGCTGACGGCCTGCATGTATACGACGATCCGGTCGACACCCTTGCCAACCAGCCGACCTTCCCGTGGCACATGGAAAACCTGCGCACCTATATCACCGCCACAAGCGATTTTCCGCAGACGGCGACATGGCGTGGCGCCGAGCTTAAGCCCTATGGAGCCGGTGCCGGCATGCGCGGCATTCCGGGCGATTGCTATTCGCCGAGCCGTTTTGTAAAGGCGGCGTACCTCAATGCCAATTACCCGCAAAAGGAGAGCGAGACCGAAAACGTCGTTCGCATGTTCCGCTCGCTCGAGGGCGTGGTGATGATTGAGGGGGCGTCCAGGATGGGCGATGGCAAGTTCGAGAAGACTATCTATACCGGATGCTTTAGCGCGCGCACGGGCAATTATTACTACGCGATGTATGGGGATCCGTCGATTCGTTACGTGAGCCTGATGGATGCCGAGGGCGCGAGCCCCGATAGGCTCGTGGTTCCCGAGCCGCGTCGTTCGTAGCTCACTGGTCCGTTGCGACATAAAACGCCTCGCACCTCTTATGAGATGCGAGGCCGTTGTCGTCAATGGCTGGTGGCGTGTTAGAAGTTGGCGTCGTTGAACTGGGTGCTCTCGAGTCCGTCGAGTTGCTGTTCGGGCGTATCTGCGACGCTCTCGAGCAGCTCAGTGGGATCGACGTTCATATTCTTACCGGCTTCGTTGCCGTTGACCAGGTCGTCCGAGAAGATGTCGACTTCCATTTCTTCGGCCTCTTCGATCTGAACCTCGAGCGGCACTTGGTGCGCACGAGCTTAACGGCCGGGCGCATGCGGGCAAACAGCGCACGTACTCGATGATGATGGCCGAGTTCTCGAGACCGTACCAGCGTGCCGGGCTTCCGCAGGCGCGGCGGACGGCGTACTTGATGGCCATCACGCGGTGGTCATTGCGGTTGATGTCCGTTTCGGGGGCGAGCATCTTGCGCAGCATACAAAAACGGAAGTCGCCCACGTTGCCGCGCGTCTCGTAGATGGAGTAGGTGTGATGCTGCGGCGGCAGCTCACCCGATGCCATCAAGTCGCCAACGATTTGGCGCAGGTAGGCATTAACGCGCTGGTTGACCTTAAAGCCCAAGTCCAGGCGCACGCGGAACAAAAAGTCCGTGCCAAAGGTCTCGACGGAATACTCGTGCGTATAGGGCTCGTCGGTAACGTGCACGTTGATGAACCAGTATGCCTTGGCGCGCTTGGGATGCTTATCCAAGATGGAATAGAGCACGTCGCGGTCGAGCGTGAGCGGGTCGGGGCTGTTGGTGAGGAACACCAGATTGTCGGCGAGCACGGGGTAGGTCTCGTCGTTGCGCAGGCGGTTGAGCTGGTCAATGTACTTGGAGACGGGCAGCAGGATCGTCTGCGTGCGCTCGATGGCGGTGCCGCGGCGCCACACGTACATAAGGCCAAACAGCAGCGAGGCCAAGAAGATCATTACGTAGCCGCCGTCAAAGAACATGGTGAGGCACGAGGCGAAGAAGCACAGCTCAATGGCACCGAAGAGCAGGGCGAAGACGCAGGCGCCCAGCTTGTGCTTGAGGATGCCGGCGATATAGCTCGTCAGCAGCGTGGTGGTCATAAGCATGGTCACGGTAATGGCGAGGCCATAGGCGCTCTCCATGCGCTCGGAGTTCTGGAACAGCAGCACAATGAAGATGCAGCCGACCCACATGATGTTGTTGACGAGTGGAATATAGAGCTGGCCCTTGGTGTCGCTGGGGTAGTGGATGCGCAGGTGCGGCATAAGGTTGAGGCGCGTTGCCTCGGATACCAGCGAGAACGAGCCGGTGATGAGCGCCTGTGAGGCGATGATGGCCGCCACGGCCGAAAGCACGATGGCAAAGGGGCGTAGGGGCTCGGGGAGCATCATATAGAACGGGTTGACGATATCCATCGCGAGCATCTGGGGGTTGGAGTTATTGGCGAGCAGCCAAGCTCCCTGACCCAGATAGTTGAGGATAAGGCCGCCTTAACAAATGGCCAGGATGCATAGATGTTTGCCTTGCCCACGTGGCCCATGTCCGAGTAGAGTGCCTCGCACCGGTTGTCGACAGGAAGACAAAGCCGAGCACCATAATGCCCGAATGGTTGATGGGCGAGAACAGGAACATAATGCCGCGGATGGGGTTGAGCGCGCGCAAGATGGACAGGTTGCCGAGCATGTTGAACAGACCGGCGCCTGCCAGGAACAGGAACCACAGCGTCATGAGCGGGCCGAACAGCTTGCCGATTGACGAGGTGCCGGCGCGCTGCATGGCAAATAGGCCGCAGATAATGATGATGGTGATGATGATGACGTTGGTCTGGCCGTCGCCCAGCAGCGCATGGCCCCATTCGATGGTGCGCAGACCCTCGATGGCTGTGGTGACCGTGACGGCGGGGGTGAGGATGCCGTCGGCGAGCAGCGCCGCGCCGCCGATCATGGCGGGCAGAATCAGCATGGTGCCACCTTGCGTACGAGGCTGAACAGGGCGAAGATGCCGCCTTCGTTGTGGTTGTCGGCCTTCATGGCGATTACCACGTACTTGACCGTGGTCACGAGCGTCATGGTCCAGATGACGAGCGAAAGCGCGCCCAGGATCATGTCCTCGCTGACGGTACCGATGCCGCCGTTGTTGGCGACGATTGATTTCATGGTGTACATGGGGCTCGTGCCGATGTCGCCATAGACGACGCCGAGCGTTACGAGCAGCATGCCAGCGGAGAGGGGGATGGCTCCGTGCCCGCCTTGCCCGCGCTGGTCTTGGAGGTTTGCCTCCAGTTTGTTGTGTGCCACGAGGACTCCCTTAGACATCCGGTTATCTGTCTAGGACAAAAAACTTTATGCCGTCTTTATACATACAAGAGCAGTTTGGCACATCGGGTTATTTTAGACAATAATCCTCAGCTGGGGATTATTTATCTACGCAGGTAGCATTTCAAAGCAGGGGCTTTTAAGCACGTGCTGTCTGGGCGATGCCAGCCTTGGCGTTTGCGCGTTTGCCGGCGAGTTCGCAAAAATCGCGCCGCCGATGATAAGCGCGGCGCCCATCAGGCGGACCGGTGTTATGGCTTCACCCAAAAGGGCGGCCGAGAACACGACCGCCGAAAGCGGCTCGAGGTAGCCGACGACGGCGACGGTCTGGACGGGCAGCTTGGCGACGGCGCTAAAGTAGAGCAGGCAACCAATGCCGGTGTTGACGACGCGAGCATAGCGACGGCGCGCCAATCAATGCTGGCGGCGACGCCGGCGGACAGGAACGAGGGAGCGCCCTGCGTGATGAGCGTGAGGGCCAGTGCGGTCACAAAGGCGGCGCTCACTTGGAGTGCGGAGTTCTCGAGGCCCTCGATGTGCGGCGCACCCTTGCTGGCGATGACCATCAATGCATAGCAGAAGGCCGAGGCGATTCCACAGACGATGCCCGCAATGGGCATATTGCCGCCTAGACCTTGCGCTGCAATGAGAAAAGCACCGCAGGCGACGGCGACAAAGCCGGCGATTTTGCCGCCGGTCAGCTTTTCGCCAAAAATGAGCGGGGAAAGGGCCATAACGATGATGGGGCCACAGTAATACAACAGCGAGGAGATACCAACGCCGATCGTCTGATAGGCGCGGAACAGGAAAATCCAGCTGGCGCCCAGCGCGGCGCCCGAGACGATGAGCGCTGCGGCCTCGCGGGGGCGAGACGGAGCCTGCAGGTTATGGCGCTTGGTTATGAAGAGGATGGCGGCAAGGGTGAGAGCGCCCAAAAACGTGCGCAACAGTACGATATCGGAGCTCGGCAGTGCGATAGCTGCGGCGATGATGCCGTTAGAGCCAAACAACAGTAATGCTGCTAAGTATGTAAACAGTCCGTTGTTCATGCGCTGACATCCCCTCTATATCCGAACATATTCACTATGGGTGAACTGGCTTTAGAAGAAAAGCGAATATAATGCATGGAAAACATAACAAAAACTCATGCAAGGGTGGGGACGTGCCGTGGAGACCAATATCCAAAAGATGCAAGTGCTGCTCGAGACGGTGCGTGCCGGCAGCTTTACGCGTGCTGCAGAGCGGCTGAGCTATTCGCAGTCGGGCGTGAGCCGCATGGTGGGCGACCTTGAGGCAGACTGGGGTTTTAAGGTGCTTGATCGCAGCCGCGAGGGCGTGGTGCTTTCTGCCGATGGGCGGCAGATCATGCCGGCGGTTGAGGCGCTCTGCGAGGAGTTTGGCCGCCTGCAGCGACATGTGGACGAGATGCGTGGCTCATGCGCGGCAAGATCTGTATCGGTATGTTTTCGAGTGTGGCGACCCATGTACTGCCGCCGGTGATTGCGCGCTTTCGCGCCGATCATCCGGATGTCGATTACGAGCTGCTGATGGGTGATTACTCCGAGATTGAGCAATGGGTGGCGGAAGGCCGCTGCGACCTGGGCTTTATTCCGCGCGAGCCATGCGGCGCCGGCATGGCGTCGCGACCGTTGGTGCAAGACGAGTTGATGGCCGTGGTGCCAGCGGACTCCTCGCTTGCCACGGCGGAGGTCGTTTCTCTTGCCGATTTAGCCAACGAGCAGTTTATTCTGCTAGAACGCGGCACTGATGACGAGATTACGCCGCTATTCCGTCGGGCGGGGCTGTCAGTGCGCTCAAAACTGTCGACTTGGGATGACTATGCGATTATGGCTATGGTCGAGGATGGCTTGGGCGTGAGCATTCTTCCCGCGCTCATCTTGCGTCGCTGCCAGTTTGATGTTGCTGTGCGTCCGCTCGAAGGGCATCCCCATCGGCAGATCAACGCCATATGTCGAACGGCCGATGTTTCGCTTGCCGCCGCTCGTTTCCTCGAATACCTCTAAATGCGTGCACGTCGTTATCGCCTTGGGATAAATTTCGAGGTCTTGCTCATTTTATTTTTAAAATTGAACTTTTCGAAATAGCACGGCGTTATACTGCTGCCTAAATTGAACTCAGGTTCAATTCGTGTTGTATAAATTGAACTTTGCCAGCAAGGAGGTTCTAGTGGCCCAAGAGACGTTTAGCGATCGTCTGCGACAGGCTATGTCCGATCGCGACGTTCGCCAGTCGGACGTGATCCGCGCATCGGAGATGCTCGGCAAAAAACTCGGCAAGAGCCAGATGAGCCAATATGTGAGCGGCAAGACGATTCCGCGGCGCGATGTGGCAGAGCTGCTCGCCCGTATTTTGGAGGTCGATGTTACCTGGCTGCTCGCCGGTGACGCCGACCAAGGCGAGGAATCATCTCCCCGCAACGATTCCAGGCCCGAATCCCATCCCTCAGCTCAAATTGCAAGGAGCACCACCATGCGTACTTTTTCTAAATCCGCCAAGCTCGATAACGTCCTGTATGACGTGCGCGGTCCCGTCGTCGACGAGGCCGCCCGTATGGAGGACGAGGGCGAGCGCATCCTCAAGCTCAATATCGGCAACCCGGCGCCCTTCGGTTTCCGCACGCCCGATGAGGTCATCAAGGACATGCGCCAGCAGCTGCCCGACTGCGAAGGCTATTCCAACTCGCGTGGCCTGTTCTCCGCGCGCAAGGCGATCATGCAGTATTCGCAGATCAAGGGCTTGCCCAACGTTCAGATGGAGCATATCTACACGGGCAACGGCGTGTCCGAGCTCATTCAGCTTTCGATGAACGCGCTGCTCGACAATGGCGACGAGATTCTGATCCCCAGCCCCGACTATCCGCTCTGGACGGCGTGCGCAACCCTTGCCGGCGGTCATCCCGTGCACTATCTGTGCGATGAGCAGGCGGATTGGTATCCCGACCTGGAGGATATGGAGTCCAAGATCACGAGCGCGACCAAAGCCCTCGTCATCATCAACCCCAACAACCCCACGGGTTCCGTCTATCCACGCGAGGTGCTCGAGGGCATCGTCGAGGTTGCACGCAGGCATCAGCTGATGATCTTTGCTGATGAGATCTACGACCGCCTGTGCATGGACGGCTACGAGCACGTCTCGATTGCCTCGCTCGCTCCCGATCTGCCTGCGTCACCTTTAGCGGTCTGTCCAAGTCGCACATGATCGCGGGCTATCGTATTGGCTGGATGGTGCTTTCGGGCAACCAGCGCTGCATGAGCGACTTCATCATGGGCATCAACATGCTCTCCAACATGCGTCTGTGCTCCAACGTGCCGGCTCAGTCGATCGTCCAGACGGCGCTCGGCGGCCATCAGTCGGTCAACGACTATATCCGCCCGGGCGGTCGTGTCTACGAGCAGCGCAACTTTGTGTATGAGGCGCTCAACAAGATTGACGGCATCTCGGTGGTTAAGCCGCGTGCGGCGTTCTACATCTTCCCCAAGATGGATGTGAAGAAGTTCAACATTACCGATGACGAGCAGTTCGCCCTTGACCTGCTGCACGAGAAGAAGATCCTGATCACGCGCGGCGGCGGCTTCAACTGGGCTGAGCCCGACCACTTCCGTATCGTGTACCTGCCGCGCATGGAAGTACTCAAAGAGTCCCTCGAAGACCTCGCCGACTTCTTCGACCATTACCGTCAGAGCTAATTAGTTCCGCCGTTCTACCGAACGGCGGACCACTTGACGCTGCGCGAGCCGCATTCACGCCAATCTGACGTTCAATTTCGAGGGCGCGACCAGAAGGTCAGCGCCCTCTCATTTCACGTCACCTTGGCGCAAATGCGGCTCGCTTGCTGTCGTGTGCTCAACCTGCATCGTTACCCTGGCTGTCTAAATAACAATCCCGTTGCAGTGGTCGATTTCGTGTTGGATGATCTCGGCGGTGTAGCCCGAGAAGTTTTTGATGCGGTGGACGAAATTCTCGTCCAAATACTCAACCTTAATGCGGCGATAGCGAGTACAGGGGCGCTCGCCGATCAGCGAGAGACATTCTTCGCTCGTCTGATAGGCATTGACCTGCTCAAGAATTTGAGGGTTGTACATCAGGAGTGTCCTGTTGCCGTCCTTTACGCAGATGATGCGTTTGCGCACGCCAATCATGTTGGCGGCGAGGCCCACGCACTCGTGCTCATGCTCATGGAGCGTATCCAGGAGGTCCTGCCCGGTCACGGCGTCATCGGGGCCCGCGTCTTCGGAAGGCAGGCGCAAAAAGAACTCGGATTTCATGATGGGCTTAATCATGGCGGGCTCCTCATGTCTCATGCTTTCGTGGACTTTTAATAATAGCGCGGAAGGAAAGCTGCGCGTTCGCGTTACAATCTTTCGACGTTGGACCATGTTGCCAGACTCGTCGCGTGCGGCGTCTGGCGTAAGTCTAGGCTCATCCTCGCCCTGGATTGTTCCTCTGGGGCGATACGACTGTCGTTCCAAGAGGAAGGAAATGCATGGGGAGCAAATCTCAGCAACAAGTTCAAGTAGCGCCATCGGCCACTTCGGCGTTTCTCGCCGTAATGTATATCGCGGCCTTTGTTGCCGCGTTTAACGAGAACATCATTAACGTGGCGTTGCACGACATCATGGCGGCCTTTTCGGTGAGTGCCATCACGGCGCAGTGGCTTGTTTCGGGCTACATGATCGTGACGTCGATCTTTACGGCCATCATGGCCTTTCTTTCCGGTCGCTTCTCGACGCGCAAGCTGCTGTTTTTCGCATGTGGATGCCTGGTCGCCGGAGAAGTCCTGTGCCTGGTCGCCCCAACGTTTACCGTCTTGCTTCCAAGTCGTATTTTGCAGGCTGCGGGATCGGGCATCTTGTTCCCGCTCATGATGAACGTGGTGTTGTCTTGCGCGCCGCGCGAGAAGCTCGGTCTGTATCTGAGCCTGGGCGGTGCCTGCATTACGCTGGGGCCGGCGTTTGGACCTGTGATCAGCGGTCTTATGTGCACGTTGTTTGGCTGGAGGGCGGTGTTCGTAGTGCCGCTGGTGGGCGGCATTGTGGTCGCTGCGGCGGGCGTAAAGCTTGTTCAGAATGTCGGAGAGCGCTCGAACGCCACGCTTGATATTCTGTCGGTTGTTTTGCTCGCTGCCGGCATTACGGCATTTGTGTATTCCGTAGGCGAGTTCTCGACCAATCTGATTGCCGGCATCGTGACGCTTTTTGCCGCCGTTGTGCTGCTCGGCCTGTTTGCGGTTCGTCAGCTCAAGCTCGAGCATCCGGTGCTTAACGTGCGTCCCATGGCGAGCGTTCGTTTTTGGCCTGCGTGCTTGCTTGTGGTGGTGTCGATGATGACGACGTTCTCGATGAGCGTTTTGTTGCCGCTCTATTTTGAGGGCGCATACGGCATGACCGCGCTTGTTGCGGGCCTGCTCATTTTGCCGGCAATTGCCTGCAACGCTGTGACCTCGATTGTGGGCGGACGCGTGATGGACGCCCGTGGCGCATGGCCGCTGCTGCCGGTCGGCTTTGCCCTGATTGCCGTGGGACAGACTGCCATCTCGATGACGGCGGCAAGCATGAACATCGGCGTCGTCGTGGCGCTGACCGTTGTGGTGTATGCCGGAGTCGGTTTGGTGTTGAGCCCCTCGCAAACGGCCGGCTTGGAGACGCTGCCTGCCGCTGAACATCCTCACGGAACGGCATTGCTCAACACGTGGAACATGATTGCCGCGTCGTTTGGTCCGTCGCTGTTTATCGGCCTGCTTTCGAGTTCTGCGGTGGCTGCTGGCGCCGCGGGCGTTGCGTCGGACGTTGCCCAGGCGATAGGATTTGCAGCCGCCGTGCGCGTGGCGGCCGTGATTGCCGTTGTCGGGTTCGCGGTGTCGCTGGTGTACGCTCGCCGCGAGTCGCACATGTCGCATTAATGTGTGCACATAGATTCTGCAGCTAGATTGGATGGCGACACCATAAACTAATGGACGTTTTGCCGAGAGGCATGAATGTATAAAGCGCAAAGAGTGCGCGACGGGCCCCGCGAATGGGGCGATGATGCCCGAGAGGGCCAAGAAGGAGTCTCATGTCTGAGAACGAAGAGATCATGAACGAGACCGAGAACGAGACCATGGCTGCCGAGGTCGAGGCAGTCGAGACCGTGGAGACCGAAGCTGCTGAGGTTGAGGCTGCTGACGAGGTTTCCGCCGAGGAGGCCGAGGTTGTCGAGGCCGCCGTTGATTACGATGACGAAGAGCTGATGGACAAGATGCAGAAGGCCGCCCGCCTGCTGCGTAGCCGTCGCTTTGCTATTTCCAAGGAGGAGGAGGCCAAGGCCGAGCGCATGGCGAACATCGAGCGCGCCATCAAGCTTCTTGACCTCAAGCCCAAGATGGAGCAGAAGGAAATGTCCGACCTGCTGGGCATGCGCCTCCGTGAGCTCGATGGTCTGATGGCCGAGGCCGAGGCTGCCGATCTGGTCGGCCGCATCGACGACGCCGAGGGCGATATGCGCAAGATCGTTGTCTTCGCTGCCGAGGATGCCGCTGAGGGCCTGACCGAGCTTGCCAACAAGAAGGAGAAGCTCCTGCCCGAGCTTTCTTACGAGGAGGCCACCGAGCTGATGGCCGCTCTCGATAAGGTTATCGCTCCGCTCGTCGCCATGGGCCTGGACGAGGACCGCGGTCCTCGCGGCGGCCGTGACGAGCGCGGTGGCCGTGGCGGCGA
>ENA-OQDE01000680-OQDE01000680.1-human-gut-metagenome-genome-assembly--contig:-NODE-680-length-18214-cov-3.227456_pt1 | contig 18214 bp, 24 predicted proteins | sample MGYA00242768_ERZ504595 | MGnify/ENA primary metagenome ERZ504595 (study PRJEB26092, sample SAMD00036307) | human gut metagenome | host: Homo sapiens | study: EMG produced TPA metagenomics assembly of...
AAATAGATGAATCGGATTATGAAATGTACCTTAAGAGAATAGAAAACCTTGGTTTAGAGATAAAAGCTGGGAGAAAAAGGGTTATAGGAGAGGGGAATTCAATATATTTTTATGACTATGATAATCATCTTTTCGAACTCCACACTGGAACATTGGAAACAAGACTTCTTCGCTACCAAAAAGAACCAACAGATTAAATTTAATAGTAACTAATCAGAAGTATTGTTAATTATAATTAATTTAATTTTCTGTTATTTCTGTTCGTACTATTTATATTAGGGTTGTTTATCAAAGAAAATGGCTTCACACATAATTTTCTTTGTTTAAGTATTATAGGACAGGGATTGAATATCTTTGACTTATTTATTGTAGACCTTTTATGGTGGCGGAATACAAAGCGTGTTCGTTTAAGAAAAATGCCAGAAAAGGAATTGTATCAAAATCCGAAAAAGCATATAGAAGCGTTTATCAGAGCCTTTATTATGTATCTGCTAATTGCTCTGATAGACGGATATATATTGACACTTTTATAGGAATAGATATAAGTAAATCCCAGTTTGACAATTTCATATCCATACACACAAAGCAGTTAGTCTTAGGATTGACTGCTTTTTAAAAAGACACCATTTAGGTGTAATGATGTCTTTTGGGTGTTATTTTATAGGTCATATCAAGGCTCATTCAATCGTGGTAAATTCGTGGTAAAATGAGTTTTTTCTATACTTCAAAATACTTGAAAGTATAGTGTTTATGCGGATAATCGAAAATTAGATATAAAATTTATATATAACTTCTTTATGCTTTTTCATCGAGAATACTTCTTTTTCTTCCTTTGTATCCTTTGCTTTTTCCAACTACTTCTGTAGGGTTTCTTCGGCTTTTTCACTCATATTCTGGAGAAAGGATTTTACTTTTGAATCTTTATGTCCTATTGCCCATGAACTAATATTTCCATCTTTATCTATTGCCCATCCCTGTTCAACTCTCCATCCAATATCTGCTTGTTGCTTTGCAAACTGCTCATCTAGTTTTTTCATGTTACCAATTTCTTTTATGTACTCATCTTCTAAGTCTGAATCATTTGCCATTTTTGTTAAAAACTGAGGAGAAATCGCTACATTCGTGGTAGTTGATTTACCATATTTCATCCCCGGACTATAATTTGCTGATACAAAACTATAATTGTCATTTTTTAGAAAGATAGGAAAGTTCATCCGCTGCAGTTTTTCGGGTTGTCCATGTCTTTACATCTTCTGTTTGCTCCACAACCTGCTTTTCTGTGGTTTCCTTAGCATTATTTTTCTGTATATTACCGGTATAAGCATTTGTGTAAATATTAGAGTAATTGTTTACACCTGTAACTGCCATACTAACATCTCCTTTCGTATTACAAAGCTTTCATTACCTTTTATTAGCATAATAATCCCAAATACCATTAAGCATTTTCCGATCACCATCTGATACATTCAGACTTAGCCTTAAATCTTTCCAGTCACCCGAATACTGCTGCGATAATTTCTGGTTATCCGACTGGATGGCGGATAAAAATGCCTGATATGCCCGAATTTTGGATACCCCCCTTTTCTTTAGATTTAGCAGTATTCTCCTGGTTCTCACCTATGTTCTGTTCATTTGCTGTCTGTTCACTTCCTTTATGGTAAACTACCGATGGGGTAAAATCCTGTAATTCTGACCAGATTTCTGTTGAAGTTGCCATAAAATTACTGTGATTTTCATATGCCTGATTCAGCATATCCATTTCTTTTTCTTTGGTTAATTCCTCAATTTTGCCCGATTCTGTCACATAATACTCCGGCTCATAATCTTGTTCCGCATATTTTTCTTCAATGCTGTTTTTCATTTTGTTATATGCTTCTGCCATTCTGTTTACATGATGTTCAAAGGAATCAGTTTTTACACTCTCTGTATCTTCTTTGACAAATATATCCGTCACTTCCTTCTCAAAACGGTTCTGATAATCCATAGAACTGACAGAAGATAAATGTCGAAAGCTCTCCTGCCCTGTTTTGGAAATGGAAAGTGTATCTGTATACTGTGTCATTTTCTTTTCTAAATCTGCCGGAACATTTTGCTTTGTATTTTTCCTGCTGTTATGTTCGATTGCAGAATATGTAATATTTGTATTATTGTAAATCTTCATAGCTGTTTCCTTCCCAGATAAATACCATCAGACTCTAATATCAATCGGCACATACCTTTTAATTGTGTCTGTTTGTACCATTTCTGCTGCCTCTAAACTATCTGTAGCAAGCTGCTCCTGCAAAACCTCGTCTGGAAGTTCTTCCATATTCTCCACAGTTTTTTCCGTCATCTGCTCTGTCATTTCTTCGGTTGTCTCCGAAAGTTCGTCCATGATTTCAGACATCATGCCCTTGTTTTCCTCTGTTCCAAGAGCTTCATCCACCATTTCTTCCTTTCGTTCTTCTTCTGTTTTAGGCTTATTCCTCTCAGCAGCTTCCGCAATCTTTTCGCCATATTCTTCTGCCTCGTCCATGACATGAAACATCTGTGAATTATTATACTCCTGATTTGCTGCCGCAATTTCATCCTCATAATTATGAAACATTTCCAGCTTTTCAGAGATTTCTTCCAAACTGTCAGCCTTTCGGTTTTTCAAATTTTCTTTTTGTGCTTCAAAAAAAGCCACCTTATTATCCCGTTCCTGCTGTCGCTGCAATTTTTCCTGTGTACTTTTCAACATATTAGAACTATTAAATCTATTTATCAGTAAACCTCCACCGGATAAATTGACTGTAAAACTCATCTGGTTCCTCCTTCCCGACAAATTAATACAAAAGATTTTTCTTCTTGTCATTTAGGCTTAACATACTATACTTCCTTATCTATCTTACTTGACGTTAGAGAGGAATCCTTTTTAGAATATGTACCATTGTTTGTATAAGTCGCACTTGCGCAGTTCGCAGCATTTGATATACCAGCTGCTTTCTGGGCTGTTTTGCCTGCAAAGGAATTGTAACCTGTAAAAACCGTTTTCAATGAACTGATATCTGCTTTCTTCAATTCATCTTCATCCAGCTCCAGCTTGTTACCCTTTCCTATGGTAATACCTATTTTAGAAAGTAAATGACTGGTTTTGTCTGTCATGCCTGTCATCCATGAAGCATTTCTAAGGACATCTTTTGTATTGGATTCTCCTGCCTCCTTAACAACGTCATTATAATCATCAATAAAAGATTTCACTTTTTTGGTAATTGCATCCCAGTCATAATCCTCTACCTCTGTTTCTTCCCCGGTCTTTTCATCCTTCTTTTTTATTTTCTTTTTTTCCCAGAGTGACGCATCGTTTAGTGCATCTGCTGATTTTTTCAGGGAATCCGCACTTGTTTTCATCAGTGTAAGCTTCTGTGAAGTATCGCCTTTCCCCGATAATTTTTCTGCATCCTGCTTTGCATAATATGCTTTCATAAGTTTTCCATAGCTTCCGTTTTTAATCGCAGCATAATCAGAAAGCATATTGGTGTTTCCTACGGATGAACTGTCGGAAGTTCCTCCAAATAATGCGAAATAATCTACATTGCTGTTATATTTACTTGTGTAATCACTAAAACTCTTAATCTCTGACATAATACCATTCTCCTTTACCAACTATAAACGAATATCAATCGGTGTATACACTGCCTGCTGTGTTGCTTTCTGTGCATTTTCCAGAGTCGGTGTTTCTACTGTCACCTGTGTTTCCCCTTTGATATCCGTATTCTTTACGCTGTATGTCTCCTCTGCCGCAGCCCCCGCAGATTCCTGTGTTTTCTCGGATTTATCAGTATTGTTCTTTGTTGCAGTGTCTTCTGTATTGCTGTTCTCCGCTTTTGCAGCTTCTTCTACTGATTTATTTGCATCTGCAAGTGTAGACATCTGTGCTGCTGTCGCAGACTGTGCCTTTGCCTGCAGCTCTGCCAGTTCTTCTTCCTTCTTCTCAGTATTTCCTTTTCCGGCATCCTGTTTGATTTCAGATTCAAGCACACTGGCACGTCCCTGTATCTGTGTTGCCATACTTCCCTGCACCTTTGCCTGTTTCATGGAAGAATCTGCACAGATCATCGCCTGCATACTTGCCTGTGACAATCCGGTGTCTTTCTTTTTTGAAGTGTTACTTGTTCCAGCCACCATATCATCCATAGATGACGAATTTTTACTCTGCTGTTCCTTTCTCTGCTCGATCTGGTGCTGTCTTAACTGCTGATTGAGATTGTTAATCTCCTGCTGTATCTCCTGACGCTTTTTCATCTTATCCTCTAATGACATTTCTTCATTCGAAGATAAATCCTGTAGCTTCTGCTGTGCATTTGCAATCTGATTCTGAATATTTTTACTTACAGAATCATTCCCCTGTGTCATTCCCATTGTTCCTGTCTGCGTATTTGTCCCACTAAATCCATTGATTCTCATTCTAATCCTCCTTGTTTTGCGAAGCAAAATCCGAGTCCCATGGCGAGGAGAGGATTTAGCCTCCTTGTTTTGCGAAGCAAAATCCGAGCCTCATGGCGAGGAGAGGATTTGGCCTCCTTGAGCTTAAATTCTGAAATCCGTTTCCTTAAAAATCTGTACAACATGATTTCTCTTTACTGATTCTTTCGGCATATCTTTCTTTACAATAAACAGCGATGTTGTGAACCGCCCTTTTTTTGTTGTGAAGCAAATAAAAACACCTCGAAGGTGCTTTTTGTCCTTATTCTACCTGTAACATAATACTTAGAACCACTTCCTGATTCTCCTGTTCTAAAGATATATCTCCCATATACATCCTTGCAACCCTCCGGATATTATGCAGTCCAATTCCATGCTCCTTCCCGGATTTCGTTGTTTCCGGCAGATCACTGTCCTTATAATTTAACTCTCCCCCATATCTGTTCTTTATGGTTATCATAAAAATACTGTTTTTCCGAAAAGAAGAGATACTGATATAAGGATTTTCTCCACTTACATTTTCCATGCAATTATCCAGTGCATTGTTTAAGATCACGCTTAAATCAAATGCATTTAATTTCGTATCCCCCGGATAATGAAAATCTGATATAAAACGAATCTGCTTTTCCTTTGCTTCTCTTAACTTTTCCATCAGAATCACATCAATGACAGGACTCCCCGTTTTAATCTCAGGAGATATTTCATTCCACTCCTTTTTCAAATGCTCCATATATTCTGCTGCATCATCCATATGATTCTCTGCCACAAGATGTTCCAGCATCTGTATATGATTCCCCATGTCATGACGCAGGCTGCGGATATCCTGATACAGCTTTTCCACTTCCCCGATATGCTTTTTCATATCACTGACCTGATTTAATACCAGCTCCTGACCTGTCTGTTCTTCCTGTGCCACCTTCCAGTTTTGAAACATCGTAGTCATAACAAGAATTGCTATGATAGAGATAAAATAATGCACAAAGCTTAAAGCTCCATAAATCCATAGGTATCTGTCAGGCTCTTTCCTGTATCTTTTTCATAAATATTCAGATAATATTGTAGAATGCCATATCCTGTAACTCCCACAAGAGAAGGTATGATGAGCATTACCAGCTCTTTAACGTTCATTTCATCATTTTTGTATACATATGCTTTATTGATCAGACCGATTGCAACTGCAAGGAAAACGATACAAAGCACAATATCCAGAATTCTCGTTCCAGCATAAAGTCCATATTGCAGCCATTGTCTTCCTGCAATCGTATTCCCAAAAACCAGAGCTTTTGTGATAAAATCATCCAGTCTGTCTGCCATTGCAACCGCAAGCCAACGGATAGAAAAAAATGTCACTGCAAGAAATATTTTCTGATAGATGTTTCTTCTGTCCTGTACATACATCACAAGAAATGCAGCCACAACCCCCAGCATATATGCAGAAAAATTGCCAATCTGCTGCGGTATCAGATACAGCACAGACATAATTCCAATATAAACAATACTGACCAGAGCAGCTTCCCTTTTCTTTTTCATATATGGATATACAAAAACACCAAAACAGATTCCTGTAATAATCAAAATTGCAATAACAGAAAACTTCGATGTGATCATCCAGCATCTTTCCACTAAACTCATCTGACTTCATTTCCTTTCCTCTGGTTATACTTCAGATACCTCCTCACAAACTCCGGATAATTCTTTTTTGCAATCAATGCAGTTCCATTTTTCATAGTTACACAAGTTGCATCATATTTTTCTACATATTTAAAATGTACAAGATAGGCTCTGTGTGTTCGGAAAAAATCTGTTCCTGCCATATCACTTAATTCCTGTAATTTACCATAGTATTCAATATCCGTACTTCGTGTATGGATAATAACTTTCCGGTTATACACCTCGGCATACACAATATCACGCAGAAAAATCTTTATATGACTTCCGGCGGTCTGTACCATAATATACTTTTCGTCTTTTTCAAGTCTGGAACTCCTTTTTATGTTATGGACTGCCTTTGTCACAACCTCTTTCAATTTCTCATCGGAAAATGGCTTAACCAGATAATGAAATGCTCCGACATCAAATGCCTGAAAAACATACTCCTCTGCTGCTGTCACAAAAATGAGTATCATATCCTCATTGTCCTGACGAAGCATCTTTGCCGTTTCCATCCCATCCATTCCCGGCATCTGAATATCCAGAAAAAGAATATCCGGCTTACTGCCACTTGCGATCAGTTCATCACCCGATAAATATTTATCTATAACCGCATCCGGCAATAACTTTTTTATCTTTTCTTCCAGTATCTGAACCATAGATACTTCATCATCACAGATAGCTATTTGCATTTTGCCACTTCCTTTTTGTCTGATAAATATATTTATTATATCGGACGAACAGATTATATCTGCCACAGTTGTTGTGAAATGACCTTTTTTTGTTGTGAAAAGAGCAGTAAACCATTATTGGTTCACTGCCCTGTCTTTTAGTCATGTCTGCACTATTAAAGAAATGAAATAAACTCCTTCATTGGTATACGCTGGGATTCGTGTCTATTTGCATCTGCTTTATCTTTTAACTTATCGGAATACTACTTTTATCTAGAGTAGTAGTAATTTATGAACTCAATGCCGCTACCAGCGATGAATATCTTTCCGTTTTTTATCTACTATTTACTAAAACGCAATCAACAATCTAAATCTGCAAATCAATAGTATTTCCTTCATTATTGTTCTTTTCCTTTGATTCCTCTGCGGATATATCTACCTTTATTTTGCTATAAGAAACATTTCCTTTCGCTTTTTCGCCATACTCTTCCTTCAAACGAGCTAACTCATCATTATAAATTGATGTAAACACTCTTGCTCTTGCAAATTCTTCATCTGTACTTATAGCTTTCCAGTTTCTTGACTCTGGATTATAAGAAAGCGTTTTATTACCTTTTGAATCCCAAAACATACATGCAGCATTCATTTTGCCACCAGTTTTTTTCATGCTTGATTCATATATAGCCTTTCTATCAGGAGATACTGTTTCTCCATGCTGCATACACAATTTTCGATAAGCATCATCATCCCTTTTTCCAGTAGCAAACTCTTTTCTTGCAAGTTCTTTTATTGCTTCGTCAAATTCTTCCTCTGACATCGCTGGTTTATCTCGTTTTGTATGATAGTATCCCAGTTTGGTTTGGTAAAATTAATGTCCACAGGCTTAAATCTTAATGAGAAATTACCATAATCACATTGTGCTAACGGATCATTTGAACTTGCTTTTTTTCTGAACATCTGCTGAACCATTTGAGCATATTGCGAATAATTATCTCTTGTTATCTGCATAATATATTCCTCCATATTGGCATATATTTCATCTGTTCCAAATTCACTAGATTGAAAAATCAAACCTTCCACCGATTTTATTCTCCTCCGGTTTGATAGAATCCCAGTCAATGTTTTTGATCTTATCCAAAAGTTCTTCTTTTGAATTTGCCTGAACCATAGTTTTTCTTACTTCGGTTTGCTTTGACTGTTCCTTTTTCTTTGCCTCTTTCTTCTCAGCAGCTTTCTTTTCCTGAAGCTTTTCAAGATATTCTTTCTGACTGGCTGATGATTTTTCCAGTTGTGCAAAGAAGGTTGTAGTTCCGTCACTATTAAAAGATATGCCAAATTTTGTTATTTTTGTATCAGCATCTGCATTATCGTTAGTCTTACCGAATGCTCTTTCAAAGCCGAACTGGGCATTGATTTCATCTGTCATACGCAAAGCTCCTTCAATACTATGCATTTTTTCAGCATAATATTTTGGATCTGATGCCATCTTCTCCATTTCTTCCTTTGAAAAAATAACTGTATATTCCTTATCACTTTGGGCTAAAATATCTTTGGCATTATCACCATTTTCAAAATCGGCAACCATAAAATCCATGTCGTTTCTTGATCCACGCAAATTCTCCAGCATTTTTTGTGCCGCTTTACTGAGATTTTTTTCAGCGATGCTTTCAGTTGTATTTTCCTTTAATTTCGTATTTTCTGTTGTTTGTGCTGTTTCTTTTTTCTTATTTGCTGTACCAGTCTTGTAGTTGTTCTGGTAATTTGCATAAGCAGCCGTGGTTGTGCTTACATTCATTGACATATCCGTTGTCCTCCTTGTACATATCACATCGTAAATCTGTTTACCTGTTCTTTTCTATATATCGGCATAATTGTTTCGATTATGAATCTTATCATAAGTTCTGGACTTCACTTAAAAAATCAAAAGTGCCACCTGGCACTACTCCTATGCTCATTTTTTCTTGCGTACAATATTTATTTTATGCTCTGGCTTCAAAAGAAGGTCTATCCTGATCCAAATAATCCGGCATCTCTCTCAATTCTGAACTTCCATTCTCTTTTACGAAATTATATTCGCTCCAATAAATAGAATAAAATTCATCTTTTTTTGCAAGTTCCGCTGGTGTCATCTCATAGCCCCAGCCATTTCCGAGATTAGATAATACCGTTACTCCCTGATACTGAATTTCAGCACCATAACCACCAGTAGTTAGAATTGGACAATTCAATGTTCCTCCTACCGCCAGTGCAAACTTCTTTTCAGCAAAATTACTGCTTTTTCCTTCTGCCTTCTCCCAAAAATCCAATAATGATAATTCTCCACATCCTTTGCATTTCGGATTGCCAGTTTGTTTTTTTATAGTATTTTTAGCCTGTTCATATAATTGTTTTCTATCAGGTGCAACATCTGATAGATATTCTGCCCGTAAACCAAGAACCTGTCTGGAAATATATTCGTACTCTGTCTTATTTGCTGTCGTAGCTGCTCGTCGTGCCAGTTCTTTAATTTCACTAACAAATTCCGCATGCGTTTTTGAACTTTTCCCTTTTGTTGGAATATAAAGCCAATTCGGTTCTCCGTTACTGCATGAGGAAATTAATTGCTCTTTTCCAACAGTTCCTATACCTGACAATGATATACCCATTAACTCAACTCCTTATGTGACACTTCATAATCACCAAATATGTCATTAATTCTTGTTTCATATGCATACCACCGTGTAAATACAGACATATTCCCCAGGAAATTTTTAACTTTAGAGGTATCTTCTGACTTCGGATAATAATCTTCCATCAAATCCCAGACATTACAAATTTCCCCTTCCGATCCGGTGCGTAACGTCTGAAATGGAACCTTTAAATCGTAATTATTCTCTCCGATTGTTATTTTCAGATTTCCATTAAATTTATTGTCCTCTGTAAAAGATGTTACCTGTTCCTTGAAAAACATCTTAAAATTCTCAGGCGGTATCGCTGATTCCTTTGCCAGACTGCTCCTGCCAGCCTGATTTCTAAACTCAAAATTCCATGTGCTGTTAAAATCAAAACCACCGTCTAATGTAAGACTGGAATTTGCTTCGATTTTATCACAGTCAATCTCATCCAAATCCCATTTTTCGGTCATTTGCTTGACAGATTCCCTCAATGCCGCATTGGTTTCATTGCATTGATAGTAATAATCTGAATTATAATAAGTCCAGTCACTGTGACTATCAGAATAGTATTTCTCATTCAATGCTTTTCCTTCCTGATAGTTTGCCTGACTTGCTGCCCTTGCATTCTCTTTTGCAAATACCTCATACATCTCACTTACGATTTGTGTATTATCTGCTTCATTGGTTCCGGATGTCTGATGCTGACTTGTCCGATAGGTACGCATGGAAGTACAACATTCCTCAAAATAGGAATTAAGTTCATCCTGCTCACCTTTCCGGCATAAAAATCGGTCATATGACTGGATATATCTTTCTGCATATCATAGCCAAAAGAATCTCCGAAGTTACTCTTGGGCATCCCTGTCACTACATTAAATTTTTGATAACAGTCACATACATATACCAGTGGTTCTGCCATATATTGATTTATATTTTCATTTTCCTGAACCGCATATTCCGTACTAAATTGAGGGATATTATTCTGCTTACGTTTATTATCATACGGCACGCCATTCACAGAATAATTAGCATTAATCTGCATAGTGCAAGTCCTCCTTATTAATCACGTGACACTTTATAATTAACATAATCACCGTCACTTTCATAATGACTCATTAGATTTTTTGTTCCCTGAACATTGCCATACATTGCTCATTCCCATATAAGACACATTATTAAATCACACATTTTACGCTTTCATATCGAAGTTGCCTTGTGATATTATGTCTTCGTTTATACTGCCAGCCTTTTCTTCACTATTTAATGCTTTTCTCGCCTCACTAAATGCCTCATAATATGTCATTTTTAATGCTGAATGAACCTGTGACTCTGCTTTTGTTTCTTTTTCCTGCCAGCCTACTCCCCCTGTATAGGTCAAAACTTCTTCGCCATCTTCATTGTATACATGAATTGCCGAGCCTGTCCCTGTTCCCTGATATTTTGCCTCATAAGGTATTCCAAACAACATACAGAGCCATTTTTTGTCTGCTTCCTCAACTTCTTTCATTGCTGACATATTACCTGAATTCATTGATTGACTAAACTTTCCAATTAAAGCAGCTCTATTCGGGGCTACTTTGCTTACTTCCGTCTTTCTCAAATTCATAAATGCATTTCCCATATATACATTGTCCTGTGCATCTTTTTTTGCCAGATCAACAATCTTCTCTTTTAAAGAATCCGTTAATTTCCATTTGTTTTTTTCAGAAGATTTAGAAACATTTTTATTCGATGTGTTCCACTCTTTTGCTGTGCTATAATTATTTGATATTTCCATTTAATTGAATCACCTCTCTGTTCTGTCATTTATGTAATCATACAATTCCTTATATGACAGATAACCTGATAAGTTGTTCGAATCATATTGTAACTGCATAAATTCTTCAATCATGCTCATATAGTCTTTCTTTTCATTTATGCTGTCAGAATCATAAGTGATGTTGCCATTCACACCACCAGCCGCATTCATGAAATCTCCAAAAGCATTTTTCGTAAAGCCTTCTACATCACTATATGTTGTATATGCAAGCATTTCCAAATAACTTGCATTTCTTGGATCAACATCATTTATCTGTACATTTGTATCTGTGTAATTTCCTTCTTTGTCCCAATATCTTACCCTGTATTCTAGGTTTGCCGAATCATATGCATCTGATTTATATACAGATGCACTACTGCCATCCGGAAATCCTACTGCTGTTAATGCATTTCCACTATCTTCTGTTCCCGACATATGTAATGTAATATTAGAAGATGTACTACTTACATTTGATAACAAACCGGAATTCATACCGTTTGCTTTCGCAGTGTTTCTTTTTGTTCCTGTATAATAATTTGAATAATTATAACCGTTAATTCCTGCTATACTCATTTTCGTTTCCTCCAATTATTTTCATTCCTCTGTCATTCGGAATCTATTCACTCTCCATAGCATAATAATCCCAAATACCATTAAGCATTTTCCGATCACCATCTGATACATTCAGATTTAGCCTTAAATCTTTCCAATCACCCGAATACTGCTGCGATAATTTCTGGTTATCCGACTGGATGGCGGATAAAAATGCCTGATATGCCGAATTTTGGATAACCCCATTTTCTTTAGATCTTGCAGTATTCTCCTGGTTCTCACCTATGTTCTGTTCATTTGCTGTCTGTTCACTTCCTTTATGGTAAACTACCGATGGTGTAAAATCCTGTAATTCTGACCAGATTTCTGTGGAAGTTGCCATAAAATTACTGTGATTTTCATATGCCTGATTTAGCATATCCAGTTCTTTTTCTTTGGTTAATTCCTCAATTTTGCCCGATTCCGTCACATAATACTCTTGCTCATAATCTTGTGCCGCATATTTTTCTTCAATGCTGTTTTTCATTTTGTTATATGCTGTTGCCATTCTGTTTACATGATGTTCAAAAGTATCTGACTTCACCCCCTGTGTCGTATCTTCCTTTGCAAATACCTCTGTTACTTCATTTTCAAACCGATTGACATAATCCATAAAACTAACTGATGATAAATGCTTAAAGATTTCCTGCCCTGTCTTTGAAATAGAAAGTGTATCTGTGTACTGTGTCATTTTCTTTTCTAAATCTGCCGGAATATTTTGCTTTGTATTTTTTCTGCTGTTTTGTTCGATTGCAGAATATGTAATATTCATATTATTATAAATCTTCATAACTGGTCTCTTTTCGTCTGCCATTTTGACATAATACAAAAGATACAGGTCAGCCAAAACGATGCAGCCCATATTTACCGCTGACAGATAGCTTTTCTGCCCATCCCTGAAATTCTGCACAATCACAAGCATATTGACCAGACTGTAAAAAAACAGGATTCCATATATGATATATTGTTCTCTGGAACAGGCTGCTTCTGTCCTTTTTATCAATCTGTTTATCAAAACATAGTATAGGAAAATCAGCACTATCTTTGAAAATGTCACTTCCAGACAATATTGCATGACCACATCAATATTTGATATTCCACAAATCTGCAAAAAACAGTGTAACAGAAGCACTCCCAGCGTTTCACATACAGACATACATAAAACCAGTACTTCACACTCAGTGATTCTACGGATTGGTCTGTCTGCATCTTCGTAATACAGAAAATATACCGTTACACCAACTCCAACAAACCATATCAGCAGATTCAATATTGCAAAGTTCAGCATATTTATGCCAAATGCAGTGATTCCCATCGCTATCTCTGCCGCTATGTACAAAGTTTTATTGCTGTAACTTTTCTTATATCTTTCATTCATAAATTGAAAAAGAATTGTACAGATAATAAAACAGGAAAGTCCATTACATATCGCAAGTAAAATCTTATCCATCTTCTATTCTCTCCTCTGGGTTTTCTGCAAAAATTTATTCATTTCTTCCCGGAAATCAGAGCTTCTTTTTTGTGCAAGGGACAGTTCTTTCCCATTGTCCAGATAAATATGAAATCCCTGTATCTTCTCAATATGTCTCAGATTTACAAGACAGCCTCTGTGATTTACCGCAAAATCATATGGTTGTAATTCTTCCACAAGGTTTTCAAATGTACATTCACATTCATATCTGCAATCTTCCAGAATAATTGCTGCTTTTCTGGATCTTTTTATGTACTCAAAATATAATATCTCGTTTAATTTCAAACGCACACAACCTGCTTTTGTTCCTGATTCATCTAGTATTTCAAATTCCTTTTCTATTTCCGGACATTTCTCCTGCCCCAGAATTTCCATAATCTGCGTTTTCATTTCTTCTTCATTGATCGGTTTACACAAAAAGAAAACGCATGTACCTTATTAATCGCCTGTGCCATGTATTCTTCATAACTGGTAATGTATATAATTTTTATATCATGATTTTTTTCTTTCAGCTTTCTTCCGAGCGTAATTCCGCCCAGTTCTTCCATGGAAATATCCAGTATTCCGATATCAATCTTGTCATTATTGTTCAGCAGCTCATTCGCCGATAGAAATGACCGAATCTGATATTGAACCTGATATTCTGAAAGAATTTTATCCAGCATCAGCGCCGCTTTGTCAAGATCTTCCTTATCATCATCGCATATTGCTACTTCTAACAATCCATTCTCCTCCCTGTAATAACTTTTGTTTTTCTATTATACCATATCGGCACTTTTTATAATTGCGATATGTATGGTCATCAAAATTATTTTTACCTTCCCTCTCTGCCTCGTTTCCTTGTACCCTGTCTGCCATATGCCTTCGTTCTGCTGTTGGGAAAATCCCGGTATCAACATATACTTTGTTTTCCCCGGCAACTACCTCTGCGATATGTGCATCATTATCTGCCATAAGCAGTTTTCCGCTTTTGCACTCGCATTCTCCAAGTTTCTTTTATCTCAGCCTCCTGCACCTTCGCACGGATTGCTTTTGTTTTTGGCATGAACTTTGCCCTGCGCCGTCTCTGGTACATGGCATTGCGCTCACGAAGTCTTTGTTTTTCCTTTATTTCAGCCAGTTCTTCTTCCGTCAGTTCCTGTGCGGAAGTTCCACTTTACCGATGAAGTTAAGGTAAATCTCTATCTCCATCACACGCTCGCCATCAATCTTTTCCGCTTTGTGGACAAGTATCTTATCCACAAATTCATTGATGATGACAGGTGTTAATTCCGTGATATCCGTGTATTTATGGACTAATGCCAGAAATTCCTCCGTCCGGTCTGTATCCTCGTCATACTGCGTAAGCTGCTCCCTGCATGCCTTAATGGACTGTTCCAGTTCTGCCTGTTCTTTTTCATACCCTGCCGATAGCATTTCATATCTTTTGTCAGGCAGTCTGCCAAGGGCATTGTCCTCATACACTTTTTTAAGAAGGATATCAAGCTCTGCATACCGCTTCTCCTGATGCTTTAACGCAGCCTTCAGCTTCTTCGCCTCACTCTGTTCCCAGATTTCTGATGCACTGCGGATGCTTTCGACAAATGCTCTCTCATCCATCCTTACACTTTTACACGCATACTGAATGGTTTCAAGCACAAACTGGTCAATCACCTTTGCCTGTATATTGTGCGAACAGCAGACCTTTTCTGACTGGTCATGGCTGTTATTATAATTGCCGCAGTTATAACAGGCTGGAGTTGTTCTGACACTGCCATCCGGCAGTCCTCTCCAGTTTCTTCCGGCACGCTTTCCCTCATTACGATAATGCATCTTTCCACCGCAGTCCGCACAGAAAATCTTACCCACAAACGGATTTGACTCGCCCTCTGTGTTTATCCTGCGTTTGGTCTTTCTAAGCTCCTGCACCATATACCATGTTTTTCTGTCAATGATCGCCTCATGGGTATCCGTAAAGACCACTATCTCGTCACTATCATTTTTTACAGCAGTCTTATCCTTATAGGAAAGCTTCTTTGTACGGAAATTCACAGTATCTCCCATATACTCCGGTTTTTCAAGCATTCTTACGACACTTACTCCTGCCCATTCATATGGCTTTGACATATCACACCGGTTCTTATCTTCCGGATCTTTGATATATCCGTATGGCGGATTGTTGGTAATTGGTTTCCCGTCCCTGCCCTTTGCCTGCAATACCGCCTTTATCTTGCGGCTGCAGTCACGCAGATACCATTCATTCATGATATTTAAAAAAGGGGCGAATTCGCTGCTGGTGTTAATATCACTGTCAACACCATTAGAGATAGCAACGAAATGGACACCTTTTTCCCGAAAGAATACCTCCGTGTAAAATCCTACCTGTAGGTAATCCCTGCCGACTCGGCTCATATCCTTTACAATGACTGCGCCAATGCTTCCGTCCTCAATCTGCCGGAGCATTTCTTTCCATCCCGGTCTGTCAAAATTCCCACCGGAATATCCGTCATCTGTAAAATGCACCAAATCGGTATATCCATTACTCTTTGCATAGTCCTCCAGCATTTTCTTCTGGTTCACTATACTGTTGCTGTCTCCCGCAAGCTCATCGTCCCTTGAGAGTCGCTCATAAAGAGCAGTTATTCTGTTTTTCGATTTGTCAGTTGTCTGTCTGGTTCTGTTCATGCCAAACTCCCTTCCGGCAACTGACTCATTTGTGGTAGCTCTATCTTATCATAATCCGCTTTCTCTGTCAGCGCCTCTCTTGAAATAATGTGGGAAATCTTGTCCGAAAAGGTATCTGTACTGTTTTCACTCGTTAATACCCTGATTTTGTAAACTGTCCCACCAATCCTGCGATAAAAAATCCAGCTTCACATGAGCCGGACTTTCTATCGCCATTATTTAGTTTTTCTGCCTCCATAATCAATCCTTGCCTTTCTCTCTGATAAAAATTATAATTGTTTCATGCTTCCGCTTCGTGTAACCGAAGCTGTATTTTATCCATACTTCATAGCCTTTTTGCTCCTTTCTGTAATTACTTTAGTGATAAAAAGGATTACTCTCTTCACTAATAGGAGAAATACGGCTACAAAATCGGAAGTGTTTTGAAATTATTTTTGAAAAAATTTTTAAGGACTGATTAAATTGCCAAAATATGAGGAACTAAAAGCTTTCCGCAAACAAAACTTAATACCGGCATACAACGATTCTTCCAGTGAGAAAACTATGCTGCACAGGGAAGCCCGTGCATTGGCAATCAGCGTCTTGAAGAAAGTGCACGAACCGAGGAAGAATTTGCAAATTGGGCATTTACCTTTACCACAAGTTTCTTATATTATATGAACTACGACAGTCTTGATGAACAGACAAAAAACCTGTATCGTCAGGGTATGTCTGCATTTGGCGGAATATCCCCGACTTACCATATCTCATTAGCGGAAAATGCCCCGGTCATCGTATGGAACTTCCATTCCCTGCTCGTCATGATCCAGATGTGCTTTTCTTTTATGCTTACGGATTCTGACTGCGATATGAAGCTGTGTAAGCACTGTGGCAGGGCATTTATCGCAAGCCGTAAGGGAAATGAGTTCTGCTCTCCGAAATGCAAGAATCAGTATAATGTCTATAAGACAAGGGCTAAGAAAAAAGAGGAATAGCCCCTATATACAAACAAAGACGCAAATCATCAACAACTTGTTGACGATTTGCCGTCTTATTTTTAGATCTTTTTGGTTAATAAAGCTTACGCCATTGCAGCTCTTTTTTCTTAATAATCGCCTCAACTTCATCAACACTCACACCAACAGCATCTGCTATCTGATTTGGTGTATAACCTATTTTATACATATTCATCACAATTTTAGCAATTGCTTTATCTTCAATACCCTGACTCAGATTACACATAATGCTCACATCCTCTCTAAATTCTTGACTGATTGGAATATTATATTCATGTTCTATAATATCCAATTTTTCCTGTTCTTTCAGTTCACTCGAAAGCAAAGCCCCAATCAGGCGGTGCATTTCATATTTTTCATCATGTTCCGGAATCTCATTTGTGATTCCTATTAACACAATGTTTAACAGATCGAGATTACCTTTCCAGTTACATGGTTTTAACATCTCATCTTTTGTCAAATGGATATGGCTTAGGCTGTTATCATCCATGTTCATACATATCCATATGCTGAATACCTGCTTAATGTCATCGTAGTTAGTATTTACAAAATCTCTTTCCTTTTGTGACGAAATCAGCCTGCTCACATAAAAGATTGCCCGATTTAAAATTTTATATTCCGTCGCTCATCCTTCTGAGCCTCAATATTCACAATAATCTGCGAAAGTCCATTTTTCCTGCCAACTATGGATGGCATGCGGACATAAAAAATAATATCAAATCTGACTAATCCTTCATTAATTTTAGCATTTTCTGTATTAAGACCTACAATACGCTGTCCTGTAGCATCTGTTTTTTCCATATTTGCTAATCCCAGCTCAACCGGAACAACACTAATACTCGGTTCGCCTTCGATGTATTTCACAACATCTTCCGGCTTCATTCCTTTAAATTCATCGACTGTTTTCACCAGAATATGTGCTAATATACTCTTCTGTGCCAGTAACCTTTTAACACGAGTATCATATTGTGCCTTATCTCCTGCTGCATTCACAGCATTTGCTATTTCTGTATTCAAGTCGGCATCCCTCCTTTTGTATTGTGCATAACACTTCTAAGATTCCGCAAAAGGCTCTCTGCCTCAATATCATTATAAGCGAGGAACTTTACGGAATCAACTGAATTTTCTATGAACTTTTTCATATGCCAAACAGCGGGAAACCAATTAAGATTTCCCGCTATTTTTAATCCATATAAATCAGATCATGCAACATTACCTCCTTTTTTCGAAGAGTATAGTCCATGAAGTGACTTCAAGTCAAGAATTTTTTTAAA
>ENA-OQDE01000681-OQDE01000681.1-human-gut-metagenome-genome-assembly--contig:-NODE-681-length-18211-cov-2.692491_pt1 | contig 18211 bp, 14 predicted proteins | sample MGYA00242768_ERZ504595 | MGnify/ENA primary metagenome ERZ504595 (study PRJEB26092, sample SAMD00036307) | human gut metagenome | host: Homo sapiens | study: EMG produced TPA metagenomics assembly of...
GTTTCAATGTTTCTTGATCTTCGTAGAAATTGTTTACATGAAAGCGATAGTTCTTCCAATGCATAATCCGCTTTTGCTTGATCTGCTTCCGAGATTGTTACATTAATTAAGGACAAATTGGGATTAGTAACATTGGTTCTTGTTCTGTAGTATTCCAATAAAGCATTGGCCGCGTAATAATATTCCCCTGTTTCATAGAATTCTTTCACTTTTTCTAATCCGGGATAATTAAGGTTGATAATGTCGAATACGTTGGTATTTACAACATCATTGGGCTTAGAATCGGGAAGTAGATCTATATCTACATTTCCTCCGGTTAATAGATCGTCGTCATCGTCTGCGCATCCTGTAAAAGCGAAAAGCGCACATAAACAAATAAAGAAGATGTTCTTCATACTTTATTAGGTTTTTAATTATTAAAAGTATATTTTACTGTTTGCAAAAATAGGTTATTAAATTATAGAAGCTAACTTAGCTTGTTCACACTTTGTTTAAAAATGATTTTTTTGATATTAAATTTGTTGAATCATATATTACTTCTGTCTAAAAAGCCTGTTATGGATCTGATAGCAGGCTTTTTATGTATCATAATGTAATCTATCTACCAGTGTTTGCAAGGTTGGTTTTGTACATTTTTACCTCCTCTGATGAATGATTTTTAATCCATAATGATTTTTGGAAGTATGAGGAATCGAAGAAATAATAAAATCCGGCTTTTCTCCTTGAGGGGAAATGAAGACCTCTTCTCCTTTCTTTAAATCAATTTGGAAAGTATTGTTTGGGAGTGATTGTATGGTGAAGTTTCTTTTTCCTTCAAAAATAGGGTTAACTATATCAGTCGTTATAATGCAAGGTTCTCCTGCCAGACTTTTAATATGGATAAATTGTGTCTTTCCTTGTTTTCTACTGGCAGATACTTTAAAAGCCCCTTCTGTGCGTAGACCTGAATAAGCAATGTCTTTCCATGTAGCGGGAATAGCTGGGAAAATGCGAATCTTTCCACCCCAACTCTGTAATAACATATCGTGGATACTTTGGGCGGCAGATAAAGGTGTCTCAATAACTGGCCCACTTTCTTTATACATAGTCGTCGAACTAAGAAATTTCCCAAATAATTTATTTAGATAGGCTAGTGCATCGTCTCCCTTTCCGATAGCAGAGGAAATGGAAGATGCTCCTGTGTATGAGTAACCTAGGAGAGCTTTGGGCTTGCTTTGCCAAAAGACAATGATTTCTCAATCATTTCAATATCATTCGATTGTTCTTTATTAATTAAGTATAGAGGATAAATAGCAAGTAAATGTGAATAATGTCTGTGTGAGAAAGCATACGGCGTATCTTTTCCGATAAGCAATCCATTCTCGTCTGTGGGGTAAGGAGTAAGTTTAAGAAGCACATATTTCCATGTCTCAATCAATGAATCTTGGATACTCAGACGATGAGCTGATTCTAGTAGTGTTTGGCATCCCCAACGTAGTAGAGCGAGGTCGAAATTGCAATCTTCCACAGTGTCATATTCGGGGGAGTAAGTCGCTGGGAGATGAAGTTTTCCATCGTCTCCTTCTTTCAGGAAATGCAAATAGTAGTTGATTGATTCTTTTAATAAAGGAAATAATTTATCTCGTAGAATATCATCATCCATTTTATGACGGTAGATAAGCCATAGGTTGTGACAGGCCCATGGAAGTAGTCCTATTTGAGCTTTGCCTTTTCCTGGAATTCCTACTTCTGTAGTCATACATTCCAAATTGGAAGCAACCCCTATTCCTAATGAGTTATGGCGGTAAGCTTTGGGAATGTTGAGGCGTAACTGATCTATATGATTGTAGAGGCATTTTCTAAAGAAGCTGCCAGATCTAGATGGTCGGAAGTATTCAGTGCCCAATAGGTAAGTTGAACATTGAGATTCCACCAAGCGTTCGGCCATGGGGTTTCGGTTAGCCACGGACCTGTGTTATCTATTAGAGCACGGTCACCACGTGTTGCAGAAGCTAATTTATACATCTGTATCCAGTAGAAGTTTTCTTTTTGTGCTTCCGGCAGTGTTATGAAACTACTGGGATAGAAAGTATTCCACCATTTACGATGTGTTTTTTGCATGGATTGATAACCTTTGCGTATAGCTTTTCGGATTTCAGCTTTGCATATTTCACTCGAATTGTTTTGAGGATATGTATGTGTTAGGTTTATCCATAAGTTGCGTTCTGTTTCGGGATTATATGTTTCTTGCCATCCAACGCTTGTTTCTCCTCCTGCCAATAATTTCTGGACAGATAGATTGATTTCTTTCCCATTACTGATTTTTGCTGTCGGATTGAGTTCGTAATCTTTTGGTATTTTATTGGCTTTTCCTTGTCTTTTGAAAATCAAATAACGAGGGCTATTAGCTTCAGCTGCTATCCATTCCCATTGGAAGTCATGTTCGTCTCCTTCTGTTGTTGCTTTTACTATTATCATCATTTCATCAGCATGGACAAAACTTCGCAAGTGGATGACTCCTTTAGTTGTTGTAATATCTGTTGAAGCTTCAGCATTCCAAAGGTCAAGATGTATCGTTCCATTGATTATTTTGCCTTTAGGATGTAGGGCAAAATGTCCGGTAAGTAGTCTGGGAATTCCGAATACATCTCTTTTAGTGCGGTGATCATGTACATCGCAGTTGCCTGTTTCTAAGCGCAAGTAGTTCTTTCCGGGTTCTTTATAAATCATTAGCCCAAGCTTTCCGTTGCCTAAAAAGGCTGAATCATACCAATATTCGGGTAACTTTTCCCATATCATATCTTGTTGACTCATAAATTGGGGCCAGTCAATATCTTGTTTTATAGTTGCCGGGTGAGCATTCACAAAAAGAATGCTGATTAATGATAAAAGTAGGTAAGAATACAGTTTGTTAAAAGAATTCATAGTATACTTTTTTTTGTTTTTTAGTTAATGATGATCTCTCTGCAAATATATGGAGTATGACAATTTTACAACTATTGGTATTGTTGAATAGTCTTTCATTTTTGTCTAATGTTTTTGTTTGTATGGGATAAAGAAGGTATTTCTTCTTTACGGGTTGAAGATTTTCGGGAATTAGCTTTCAGTATTCGTTATATAGAATATTACTCCTTTTAGGTACAATAATGATCTTATTGGCTACTTTTAAATAATAACTTCCCTATTGATATTTATTTCATTGCCTAATGAGTTTTCGTTTGACAGTTGTTGAATGATAGTTTAACAACTGTCAAGCTTTCGTTTAACAGATGTCAAACGAAAGCTCGCTTGGTAATGAGATAAATAATGCTAATAAGAGAATAAATTGAAAGCTGCATAGTAATGTATTATTGTTAGTGATAGCATTTTATGTTCTTTTTCGAACCGAAATGAACATAAATCTCAAACCAACAGATTCATATTGGATATTTACTGATTTATCCTTTTATTTTCTTAATATACTCCGTAGGCAAACATCCGAAATACTTCTTGAAACTCGTAGCAAAATAAGACGGCGTATTGAAACCTACCATTGTGCTGACCTCTGCTATTGTATAGCGGCCATCCTTCAGTAATTTTGCCGCTTCGTTGAAGCGAATCTTGCGTATAAAGTCAATAGTCGATTCGCCTGTGATGGCTTTCAATTTAAGATGCAGATTAGAACGACTCATATTCATTTCTCTGGCAAATTCGTCAGTAGAGAATTCAATATTATCCATATTCTTTTCTACAATCGCTACAGCACGTTTTAGTAAAGCTTCATCCATGGCGTTAAACGTAATCTTTTCCGGTTCCACTTCCAGGGATTTGGAATACCGTTCAAGCATACGTCTACGGGTACGCATCATATTCTGTATCTTCGTAGTCAGGATAGCAAGTGAGAATGGTTTCGGGATGTAATCATCCGCACCCATTTGCAGACCTTCCATCTGGTCTTTGACTTCGCTTTTAGCAGACAGGATAATCACGGGAATATGACAGGTACGGATATTTTGCTTCACATTCTTGCATAATTTGATACCATCCATCACAGGCATCATGACATCAGTTACAATGATGTCAACTTCATTGTCTTTCAGTTTTTCCAAAGCTTCTTCACCATTTCCGGCTTCCAGCGTATTGAAGAGTTCAGCAAGTCCGCTGCTAAGATAATGGCGGATTTCATTATTGTCTTCTACAATAAGAATAGTGCCACGCTTCTTGTCACCGCCTTCGATCGTTTCGTTTTCGACCTTTTCCGTATCAATGAAATACATTTCTTTCGAGTTGGTGGAATATACCTGTCCTTCCTCATTCAGAGTGTCATTAGAAGCTAGTTCGGAGGGTTTGTAGGTATTTATGTCTTGTGGCAGATAAACAGAGAAAGTACTGCCTTTACCCTCTTCACTATCCAGTTCGATACGACCATGGTGCAATTCTACCAGGCGTTGTACCAGTGAGAGACCGATACCACTTCCTACGTGCTCACTCTCTATCTGATAAAAACGTTCGAATATTTTTCCCTGTTTATTGATGGGAATACCAATACCGGTATCACTAACTTGCAGTACCAACCAATTATTTTCCTCTTTCAATGTCACAGTAATGCTTTGACCGCTTTCCGTATATTTGAAAGCATTTGAAAGTAGGTTATTAACAATCAGTTCCAGATAATTAGGATCAAAAAGTTCCTCTTTATCTTCCAATTCGGAATGGAGAGTATAGGTAATCTTTTTGTGGCGTGCCAGTTTATCATAAAACAAGAAATTATCTTGTATTAGTTGATGCGCATTCTCTCTCTTTGCTTTCAGCTCGAAAACTCCCAATTCGGCGCGGCGATAATCCATCAATTGATTGACAAGATGTAGCAGGCGATTAGCGTTGCGTTGGATATATTCCAGCTGATTACGAGTCCAGCGGTCACTGATCTTATTGATTATTTCTTGTAGAGGAGCTAAGATAAGAGTCAACGGCGTGCGAAGCTCATGGGAAATATTGATGAAGAAACGCATCTTCATCTGGTTGATTTCTTCTTGATGTTCCTTGTCCCTACGTTCAATCTCCAGCTCTGCTTCCATGCTTTTACGCATCCAGAAGAAGCGGAAGACGAAAGTGATAAAGCCGATAAAAATAGCGAGGAAAAGCACGATTGCCCACCAGGTCTTGTACCATATAGGGAGAACAACGATTTCCAACATCGTAGGAACGGTATTCCATTTCCCGTCACTATTAGCAGCTTTTACCAGAAAATGATAAGTACCTTGTGGCAAGTTGGAATAGGAGACAGTACGTTTGTCTGTCAGATAATACCACTCTTTATCATATCCTTCCAATTTATAAGCGAAAGTATTGTGTTGACCTGAAATATAGTTGGATACCACAAATTCAAGCGTAAAAGCCGTTTGCCATGATTTTAGCGTGATACTTCTGTTTCATTGATATTCTTAGTCAAGATACCGGTTTCATCATCCGGACGGACTGTTTTGTTAAACAGTTGAAGTTTAGTAATGACTACCGGAGGAGTGTAAGGGTTGTCCAGTAGGAGTTCCGGGCGGAAAGTTGTGATACCGTTGATACCCCCGAAGTACATTTGCCCGTTAGAGGTGCGGCAGAATGAAGAAGTATTAAACTGATTACTTTGCAACCCGTCGGATTCCGTAAAATTGCGGAACTTCTCTGTCTCCGGATTGAAACAGGAGATACCACGGTTGGTGCTTACCCAGAGACGCCCAAAGGTATCTTCCAGAATACCGTAAACCACATTATTGGGTAAACCGTTAGCAGTCGTATATCGTTTGATTTTCTTCTCTTTTTCATTAAAACAGTAGAAACCTTCACGCGTACCTACCCAAATGATGCCATTGGCAGCTTCATAAATGCAATTGGTAAACATCTTTGTTACAGATGATTCCGGAAGGATAGGGGCTTTTTCTATTTCGATCCCTTCCTGCTGAAAGACTGATATACCTTCTTCACCACCAATCCAAAGACGTTTACGAGAATCTCTGAACAGGATTGTGATTCGTTGTGAAGTAAATGGCGTACCGTCTTTTTCTTTATCTATGGTGGTGAAGCTCCGTTTCTCCGGATTAAAACTAACCAGTGCACTTAAAGTTCCTAATAAGATACTACCCTCCTTGTCAGGAAGAATGGCATACACATTTTCATTGACCAACTGGCTATTCAGCTGATTGAAACTTTCCATTTGTCCACTGTTGCGGTGGAGAACAGTCAGACCACCGGCATGTGTTCCTATATATACAAGTGATTTTTGTTCGTCTACATATACGGCTTTGATATTGTTGGAACCAATACCGATTTCCCGTTCGTTTTCCTGTAAGATATAGTGCGTAAACTGTTGTGTCTTGGGATTATATAGATTCAATCCCCCATCATTCGTTCCTATCCATAAGTTCTTATCCTTATCTTCGGTAATGCAACTGACTACGTTGTCACTTAAAGAATTCTTATATGGAATACGCTGAATATTCTTGAATCTGTTGCGGATCGGATGATAATAGTTTAGTCCTCCGAAATAGGTTCCAAGCCACATTCCACCCTGCGAATCCATAAAGATACTGCGGACCGAACGCTGTGACAGACTGCCGCTTTCTACCGGACTGCTGCTGTAAGAAACGAAAGAATCGTTTCCTTCATGATAAATGTTCAGATCATTGAATGTTCCTATCCATAGGCGATTTTGCGAATCCAATGCCAGAGAACGGATATAATTGGAACTGATACTTTTAGGATTGGAAGAAGAATGATGATAGGTCTTGACTTCTTGTGTTTTCGGGTTAAATAGAAGTAGACCGGCTCCTTCGGTAGCTATCCAGATGCGGGTAGGAGATTGTTGCAAAATGGCTTGAATCTGCTTAGTGCCTGTTATCGGAGTAATTCTTTCCAGTTTCTTTTGAGGAATGGAGTAGCTGTAAAGCCCGTCAACCGGGGTGCCGATATAGATAATATCGCCTTGCCTGTAAAGAGCAGAAGCCACTATCTTATGCATAGCCGTACTAAAAGAATCATCAACGAATCGTGATTCTTTAATATCGAACATAGTCAGACCTTCCTGTGTACTTATGAGCAGTTGTTCCGGTGAGATCTCCGCAATTCCGTTGATTTGCAGCTTCTTCCCCTTCTTTTCGTAGAAGAAATTTCTGAATTTATCCTTCTCTTCATCATAATATGACAAACCATCCCGCGTGCCGATCCAAACCCGTCCCTGACTGTCAGCCTTTACGATTCGCGAAATGTCATTAGCGATGCTGTTCGGATCATCTTCATTATGCTGATAAACTGTAAATGAATACCCATCGTACTTGTTTACTCCGTCATAAGTTGCGAACCACATATTGCCTCGTTGGTCCTGATCGATAGAGAATACAGTACTTTGTGACAATCCTTCATTAATAGAGATATAGGAGAAGTTGATTTGCTCCGGAATATCAGAAAAAGCATAATTAACCCCTGCGCATAGAAAAAGTAGACAGATTGCTATTTTGTTAAAGCTGCTCATTATTAGTTCATAAGATTAATAATGGCATCAAAGATAGTGAAATCTTTGATATACCCCATGAATTGACCGGAAAACTATACAATCTTTCCAGTCTATACAGTGGGTGTATGGAGGTGTTCAACAGAGAGAAAGAAAATATAGGAGGATGGAAAAAATGCCACCGATTTCACAGATTAACATGGACTTTTGTATCGAAAATCTTCGAATTACATTTAAGTCCATGTTAATCTGTGAATGTGGTGAAACTTGAAACTGGCAGGCAATTTATTATTTAGCTAAATCTCCTATCTCATCTAAATTCTTCTGAATATCATCATCAGTCAATGCATAGTTTACGAGATCACCAGCCAAATACTTATCGTAAGAACCATATCGATCAGGCCATGTCCGGAAAGATTAAACAGGATTATTTTTTCTTCTCCTGTCTCCTTACATTTGTTAGCTTCGCGGATAGCTGCTGCAATAGCGTGGCTGGATTCAGGAGCCGGAATAATACCTTCAGACTGTGCAAACAGACAACCTGCTTCGAAAGATTCCAATTGCTGTATATCTACTGCTTCCATCAGATTATCCTTGAGCAACTGTGAAACGATGACACCTGCACCATGATAGCGAAGACCGCCGGCATGGATATGGGCCGGAGCAAAATTGTGTCCTAAAGTAAACATCGGTAGCAACGGAGTATATCCGGCTTCATCACCGAAGTCATACTGGAACTTACCACGTGTCAGTTTCGGACAAGATGCAGGTTCGGCAGCAACGAAACGAGTCTTTTTTCCTTCCTGTATCGTGTGACGCATGAATGGGAAAGAGATACCTCCGAAGTTGGAACCACCTCCGAAACAACCGATTACGATATCCGGGTATTCGCCTGCCATTTCCATCTGTTTTTCGGCTTCCAGTCCGATAATAGTCTGATGAAGAGTAACATGGCTAAGCACAGACCCGAGCGTATATTTACAGTTGGGAGTCATTTGTGCCAGTTCAATAGCTTCAGAAATGGCTGTTCCCAATGAACCTGATAAGTAGGGTGTTTAGTCAGAATATCCTTACCGGCACGGGTAGACATGGATGGAGAAGGGGTTACCTGTGCTCCGAAAGTCTGCATGATGCTGCGGCGGTATGGCTTTTGTTCATAACTGATTTTTACCTGATAAACAGCAGCTTCCAAACCGAAAACCTTAGCTGCATAAGAAAGAGCGGCTCCCCATTGTCCGGCACCGGTTTCAGTGGTGATGTTGGTAACTCCTTCTTCTTTGCAATAATAAGCCTGTGCCAATGCAGAGTTCAACTTATGTGAACCGATAGGGCTGACACTTTCATTCTTAAAATAGATATGAGCCGGAGTACCGAGTGCTTTTTCCAATCCGTAAGCACGAACCAGCGGAGTACTGCGATAGTACTTATACATTTCGCGTACTTCTTCCGGTATTTCGATCCATGCATCGGTTTGATTCAGTTCCTGATGGCACAGCTCTTTAGCGAAAATCGGATACAAGTCTTCCGCTTTCAGCGGTTGTTTGGTTCCCGGATGCAACGGAGGCATAGGTTTGTTTACCATATCAGCCTGAATGTTGTACCAGTAGTGTGGAATTTCTTCTTCGGGTAAAATATACCGTTTTCTTTTTTCACTCATAATATTGTAGTTTTTTAGTTTCTTGTTGCCAAAAGTACTCAATTTTTTAATATTCAGAAAATTTTGTCAACAAAGAATCGGTTCTGATTGTTATTTTAGTTAAGTTTGCACGACCCTGTTAAAAAAGATGATATGAAGATTTATCATAAGTTTTTATTGTATCAAAATAAACTGCTAAAACCCTATGTACGTATCCTGTTAGGACTGGTAGAAGCACTCACCTATCTGGCATCTCTGTTGTTGATTGTCGGAGTAGTATATGAACACGGCTTTCCCTTATCCGTAGATGAAGTGGCTAATTTGCAGACATTGTATAAAACAGTCTGGATTATCTTTCTGATTGATGTTACTTTACATATTTCACTGGAATACCGGAATACTAAAAAACAATACCGGCGATTAGCCTGGATATTAAGCGGGTTATTATATCTTACTTTAATACCCGTCATTTTTCACCGTCCGGAAGAAGAAGGAGCTATTTTGCAGATTTGGGAATTCCTGCATGGGAAGTTTTATCATCTCCTGTTATTATTAGTCCTTTCTTTCCTCAACTTGTCCAATGGTCTGGTGCGCCTGTTGGGACGGCGTACCAATCCGTCTTTGATATTAGCAGTCAGTTTTATGGCTATTATCCTGATTGGAGCAGGTCTACTGATGCTTCCGCGCTGCACGGTGAATGGTATTACCTGGGTAGACTCTTTATTTACGGCTACCAGTGCCGTATGTGTTACAGGTTTGGTTCCGGTAGATGTATCCACTACATTCACCACTTCCGGATTAGTTGTCATTATCCTGTTGATTCAGATTGGAGGATTAGGAGTGATGACATTAACCAGTTTCTTTGCCATGTTCTTCATGGGAAACACCTCCATTTATAATCAGCTTGTTGTACGTGATATGGTTAGTTCCAATTCGTTAGGTTCATTACTGTCCACCTTATTATATATATTGGGCTTTACCCTAGTCATTGAAGGGATTGGCATGGTTTCGATTTGGTTTAGTATTCACGGTACGCTGGGAATGACTTTGGAAGGCGAGTTAGGTTTTGCTGCTTTCCATGCTATATCAGCTTTTTGTAATGCGGGTTTTTCTACACTTTCCGGTAATTTAGGGAATCCGATGGTGATGACCAATCATAATGGACTGTTTATTTCTGTTTCTTTGCTGATAATCTTCGGTGGTATCGGCTTCCCCATTCTTGTCAATTTCAAGGATATTGTATTATATCACCTGCGTCGTTTCTGGAAATTGGTCCGTACACGCAAACTGGATCGTCACAAAATGCAGCATCTTTATAACCTGAATACGAAAATCGTGTTAATCATGACTTTTCTGCTTTTATTAATCGGTACATTAGCTATTGCTGCTTTTGAGTGGAATGCTTCCTTTGCCGGTATGCCTTTGGCAGACAAATGGACACAAGCTTTCTTTAATGCCACTTGTCCTCGAACAGCCGGTTTTAGTAGTGTCGACCTGGCATCATTGAGTGTGCAGACTTTGTTGGTTTATCTATTCTTGATGTGGGTTGGCGGTGGTTCACAGTCTACGGCAGGTGGTGTGAAAGTGAACGCTTTTGCAGTTGTGGTTCTGAATCTTGTAGCCGTATTGCGTGGTACTGAACGGGTAGAGGTGTTTGGCAGAGAATTATCTTACGATTCAATCCGGCGTTCCAATGCAACAGTAGTCATGTCATTGGGAGTGTCATTCATTTTTATTTTCACATTGAGCATACTCGAACCGGGTGTTTCCATTATGGCATTGACTTTCGAATGTGTCTCTGCACTTAGTACTGTGGGATCTAGTCTGAATCTGACCCCTCATTTGTGTGATGCCAGTAAGTTGTTGGTATCCTTGTTGATGTTTATCGGACGTGTGGGATTGATAACATTGATGTTGGGAATTGTCAAACAGAAAAAGAATACAAAATACCGTTATCCGAGTGATAACATTATAATAAACTAAAGATATGAAGTATATTATTATCGGTTTAGGAAATTACGGCCATGTGTTGGCAGAGGAATTGTCTGCATTAGGGCACGAGATTATTGGTGCGGATATTAGTGAAGTCGTGTAGATTCAATCAAAGATAAGGTTGCTACGGCTTTTGTCATTGATGCCACTGACGAACAATCATTATCAGTGTTGCCATTGAATAGTGTGGATATAGTAATTGTAGCGATTGGTGAGAATTTTGGTGCATCGATACGTGTTGTTGCCCTATTGAAGCAGAAAAAAGGTTCCCCGAATCTTTGCCCGTGCTATTGATGCCGTACATAAAGCGGTGCTTGAGGCTTTTGAACTTGAGCGAATCCTGACTCCGGAAGAAGATGCTGCCCGCAGCTTGGTGCAATTGCTTGATTTTGGAACGAATATGGAAGGATTCCGCATCGATCAGGATTATTATGTTGTGAAGTTCACGGTTCCGGAGAAATTTGTAGGATATTTTGTGAATGAGTTGAATTTGGATGAAGAGTTTCATTTAAAGATGATAGGGTTGAAGAGAGCCAATAAAATAACCAATTGCTTGGGCATTTCTTTAATGGAGCTTCATGTAAAGAATGAATTACCGGCGGATGAGAAAGTGGAAGAGGGAGATGAGCTGGTTTGTTACGGTAGATATCGCGATTTCCAAGCTTTCTGGAAAGCTATTTAATGTGCAAAATCTAGTGGATTTCAAGATAGAGGGATGATGATATTTGTTGGTAAATAGTATAATGTTGGCAGTTATCCCCTTTGGTTTTGTCTGATTATTGTAATTCCGGTTTGCAATTATTAATTGTTGCAGGATGAAGTTTTATACTATATCCTATAGAGGTGAAATTGAGCTGCACAATCAGGCTTTGTGATGTTTCTGGTTTTCGTTGGTCGAACACGAAGTTGCCTAGACTATAGAAAATAGGCTTACCTTTAAAATATTCTTCTTTCTGAATGACATGCGGATGGTGTCCGATGATGGCATCCGCACCTGTACGGATAAGCCGGCGTGCTCCTTTTCTTTGGCTAAGAGTAGGGGAGGACTGATATTCCATTCCCCAATGTAGAATAACCACCACATAACTTTCGGGATTCTCTTGCTTGAAATTCTTGATTTCCTCTTCCATCTCTTCTATTGGTTGCTGGCAGATACCGGGATCATTTTCTAAATATACCCAATTTTCCAAAGGAAGTGTAACTGAATTGAAGAGTGCTACTTTAATTTTTCCTTTCTTTATCACTACAGGTTGGCAACTTTCGGAAGAAGTATTACCATATCCTATCGGAGTGATTCCTGCCGATAAGAGATGCTGATAAGTATCTATCAATCCACTTCGCCCCTGATCCATAGTATGATTATTCGCTAAAGCCGCATGACTGATGCCAGCTTTAGCCAATTCTTCCATCCATCCCGGTTCCGCACGAAAGATATATTTCTTGTGTAACGGTGAATGAACGGAAGTGGCGGGACATTCCAGATTGATTACCGTAGCATCCACTTGGTGAAAGAGAGGAGCTACCGACGCAAATAAATCTTTGACACCTCCCCGTTGAATCTGTTGGCGTACCCCTCTGTCCAGAAGAACATCTCCGGTGAAAGCGATAGAGAGACATTCTTCTGACGAGTGCTGGCAGGCAGTAAGCAATAATAGGCTTATACCACCTATAATCCGGTTAATTCGGGAAAAGGATATTAGCATCCTGAACTATAAAAAACTCTGTCATCTACTTTAGGTTCTTTCTCCAGCAGGATATTTTTCATCCATTCCGGGACGGCAGGCGCTTTCTTTTCTTCCAGCATTTTCTGCCATTCTTCGTCCGTGAGCCGAGTATCCAGTGGCTGGACAAACTCGTAGTAACTAAATGTGGCACCACGGGTAAGATAGAGATTACCCTCTATTTCTACTACCACATAGATATTGTTGGCATTTCCTGTTGCTACATGCAGTACTCCATTCTTATCACATCCCCTCACGTTGCGGGTATAAATATCAGCCACTACAGCTATCGACTTGTCTGGACCTTGCACTAATGACCAGTTATCCAGATGTAAATCAGGATCGAGTACAGACAGAGTGAAATATTCTATACTACTTCCCATATACTCAAGAGTGCGATATTCTTGTTCGGTCAGGTTTTCTCTCCGCAGTTCCTTTTCTGTTACTTGAATCAGAAAGCTGACATAGTCTTGCAGCTGCTCTGTTTTCCTTTCAAGTCATCTGTCAGGCAATTGCTTTGTTGCAGAACCAGTTGGGTGGCTTGCAGAATCCCTGACATTTTCTTCCAGAAAGGAAGATTCGGTTCTACATATCCCACTACGATCGGATCAGGAGGGCCGGCGCCTCCACATTCTGCTGCCATGGGCTGTTCTCCGTAAAGGATCGCGTCATGCTTCAATTCAGCCAAGATGCCAGAGCTGTATTCAGATTCTTGTATCCCCATTCGGGCGTTTGCATAAATCCCGGCTGGCTCTTATCCGTTTTCTGCATGGTGAACAGACTTTTCATCCATAATTCGTAGACAGATACTTGCGCAGGCTGGGAAGCTTTGAATTTATCTTTCAGTTTTTGTAATTCTACGGTATACTGGTTCCAGTTGTCCGGTTCTTTGTAAACATCAGTCAGTAAAGTCTCGGCGGAGTTTACTCCGAAAGCGGCAAAGACATCCAATCCTTTCGGATAAGCACGTTTACTGTTTGGAGTGACGTCTACCAATTCCTGAAGTACTTCATTATCTGCCAGATATCTTTGTGGCATAAAGTTGATTTTGTCCTGGCAGGAGATTTCTATTTTAGGTTTGATCCTGTTCTTACTTTTTGCCAGTTCAATAAGCGCTTGATTCACCTTTTCTATTTGAACCGGAGTCAATGCATCTTCAGTATATTCTGCTTTATTTTTCTTCAGAATCTGTGCAATATCGAGAAGAGAAAGATTATCAGTCTCCCCCATCAGGAAAGTAAGTGGTGTATAGACGCGTTGGTATAGTTCCATTAGTGGTGTCTTGGTCATATCCTTATAAGTGGATAGTACGGTAGCCTGAAAGATTGCTTGTTTGAGCTGTTCTTGTTGTTCTCTGCAAAAGCAGGCAGTTTGAAGCCACATCATAGCCTGAAAGTATGCCTGTAATTGGGGTTCACGGGTATAATGTCCGCGTGGTTTGAAAAGACTGTATGGGAAGTATGCCTCTTTGTATGAAAGAAATTCCGAGAAATCATCTTCTTGTGCATTAATATGTTCTATTTCCTGTTGATATGCTTTTTGATATTTAGCAGGGAGATTGGGCGTTTCCTTTGTCAGCAAATAATAAGGGATAGCATAAAAAGTAGCGGCATATTCTGCTATATTTTTCAGAGATTCGTCTTCTGTCTGGCGGGAGATGCTTATGCAAGTTGCGTTGAGTGATAGACATAGTCTTTCCAAAGTAGGAATGATGTGTTGTTTCTCCAGACTTTTCAGTACATAAGAGAAATACATGTGAAATGCCTGTAAATATAAGTCAGTGGTGATGAAATTGGGCACTTGGCGATAGTCATTCTCTTCATAAGCATGAAACAACTGTAAATTACTTCCCTCTGTAATGGCAAAGTTGTTCTGTTGCAATTTGGCTACTAATGCCTCGTCTATATCTTTGAATTGGAACAGGTTGACTATATTATTTGCATTTCCTAAATGATAAGAGTCTCGTTGAGTAAACTGTTGCTGACGCATTTCTGCCATGCGAGCATCGATGCGTTCTACGAAAGCCTTCTCTTCAGCCGTCAGTTTGACTTCATCATAGTTTTCCGGAAATTTATTCTCTCCGTCCGCCTCCGATTCTTCCCATAACTTCCAGACAAGATCATTATACCATTCGTATTGGCCGAGAAGAAAGCATTGATGTCCGCTTCCATAAAATGATAACCGTGTATAGCGTATGGATAACTACGTAATAAACGCAACTCCTGAAAAGAGTAACGACTGATATCCTGCTTCAAATCAATAGATTGAGGTAGAACCGTATCGGTCAATAATGAAGTGGCAGTCGTAACAGTATCTTGTGCCAATGCCGTTGAGGTGTTTTATTCTTGTTCTTGCATCCGCAGAGAATAAGAATTAGTGTACAGGACAGCAATAATAGTCGTCTCATGTTTTTCATTATTCTATAAATTGCCATATATAAATGATAGTATCTAACGTTAACGTTCAAGAATGCGTTTGGCCTCCTTTTCTTCTGTCTCGCGTTTCAGATACCCCTTAAAATCCAGACCAAAACCTCTCCATGCATATTCCGCTATCAGATATTTTCCACTTCGTTCCCGTTCCATGGTGCGTATCAACACAGGAGTATGTTCACGAATCACTCTGAAATCTTCCAAAGGTTGTGCTACCCTCGAACCTAACCAAAGTGGGCGGATATACGCTTCATCTGCAATCCGGTAAATGAACAACCGCTTGTCAGGTTTGGGATCGAATCGGGTAGGCTTGATAACCCCCACAATAATTTCCGGCATCCCGTCTCCTGTAACATCTCCATAATCAATTGATAGACAGGATAAGGCAATTTCCAAACAGAGTGGAGGGTTGGTCTGTATTCAAATGAATGACATAGAGCGAATCAGATTCTTTGTTCAGAGATACTTCCATGTGTCTTTGATTTACTTGCCATTCAAACCAGTTTTCTTTCCGGCATGAACAGAACATCAGTAAAAGACCTGTAAAAATAAGGAAGTGAATCCTGTGCGACATATCTGTAACGTTTTCTTTGGCAAAGATAGATATTAACCTGTATTTACCTGCTTCTTTTCTCGTAAAAGTGAAAAATCCAGTATATTATATATGAAAACCACCGGACTTCTCTTTAGTTAAGAAATCCGGTGGCTTATCAGATATTATAAAGCGTATACCTTATTTCGTTTGAATACGAATATTTCCGGCTTTCACTCCATTTGCTTTGGCTGTAAATACAATTTCTCCGGCAGTTTCACCAGCTTGTATGATAGCTGTCAACATTCCGTTGAAAGCATGCATCTTCGGAAGATGAAATTGTTCCAGATTTGTCGGGTCGCCATTGGCAGCGGCACGATATTTACCGGTTCCCTTTGCAGAGAAGTTAATCTGACGATTATCAGTAGGGCAGAGGTTACCATCTTTGTCTACAACTTTCACAGTCACATACGCTAAGTCTTTTCCATCTGCAGTCAATTCGTTACGGTTGCTGACCAGTTCGATATGATGAGCTTTTCCGGCAGTGCGAACCACTTTTTCCGCTACAGCTTTTCCTTCTTTGTTATAGGCTACTACTTTTACTTCTCCCGGTTCATATACAGCATCCATCCACATCAGACGATAGCGGTTCTTCAACGAACTATTATTCTTGCTTTGTTTACCATAACTTTTACCGTTGATAAACAGTTCGGCTGTAGGATAGTTGGTATATACAAATACAGGAGTCACTTCGCCTTCACGTCCCGGCCATGTCCAGTGAGGCAGAATATGCAAGGTTTCCGCATCCTTGTTCCATACACTGCGATACAGATAATAGCGGTCTTTAGGCAGACTGGCAAGTCGATAATACCAAACATGGAACTGTGATTGGGCCATGCATCCGTGTCATAAGGTGATGGCTCGCCCAGATAGTCAAATCCTGTCCATACAAATTGTCCGATTGTCCAATGGTTATCGTCGGCCAGTGCAAAGTCCTCGTCCGGAATATTTGACCAGGAACAGGCTTCCACATCATAAGAGGAACACTGATGGTCTTCATACTTAGTACTTTTCTTATCCTCTACCGGGAATTTGTATACCCCGCGTGAACTGACAGTAGAAGCAGTTTCACTACCCAGAATCAGATTCTGCGGAAGTTGGTCATAAGATTCCTTATAGCGTTGGGTACGGTAATTAAGTCCCGGAATGTCAATCATTGCTGCAAATCCGTTCGCAAGTACACAAGTAACCTGATCCATTCCACAAGTGACAGGACGTGTCGGATCTTCTCGGTGGCAAATGTCTTGCAGGAATTTAGCCACTTTATAGCCGACAGGGCTACATTGGTCGGCACTTCATTACCGATACTCCACATAATCACACACGGATTATTCCGATAATTATGGAGCATATTTACCATATCACGTTCCGCCCATTCATTGAAATAACGGTGATAACCGTTTTCGCACTTGGCAATGTCCCATTCATCGAACGGTTCAATCATCATCATAAATCCCATTTCGTCACACAATGCTACGAGTTCGGGAGTCGGCATATTATGAGAAGTACGGATAGCGTCACATCCCATATCTTTCAGCAATGTAAGCTGATGGCGAAGTGCTGCCACATTAATAGCGGCACCCAGCGGACCTAAATCATGATGATTGCATACCCCTTGGAATTTGCGATGTTTTCCGTTCAAATAGAAACCTTTATCAGCGATATATTCAATGTTGCGGATACCGAAACGGGTCGTGTAAGTATCCACCAGTTTATCATCTGCGTAAATTTTGGAAACAGCCTTGTAGAGCGACGGACTTTCCGGCGACCAGAGCTCGGGCGCATTTACAATAAAGTTTTGTTCGAATGGTTGTCCATGATTAATGCGGCTCGTATTCTCTTTGCTGGTAACCACTTTTCCGTCCGGAGAAAGAATCTCTGTCTCTATACGGATTTGTGTTTTCTCACCGGCATTATCAATCTTCGTTTGAAGACGTACGGCTGCAAAGTCCTTGCTGACATGAGGAGTTGTGATTTGTGTTCCCCATACAGGCACGTGCACTTTATCAGTCACGATCAGATGCACATTACGATACAAACCTGCTCCCGGATACCAGCGCGAGGACTGCGGACGATTTTCCAAACGTACGGCCAGCGTATTATTCTTTCCGTCTTTGTTTAATAAAGACGTCACGTTACAGTGGAAAGAGTTGTAGCCGAAAGGCAGAAACAAGCTTCTTTTCCATTTACATAGACACGTGCTTCGCTCATGGCGCCATCAAAGAGTAGCGTCACCTCCTTATCGGCAGGAGCATCAAAACTGGTTCGATACCATCCGGTGCTACATAAGGGAGCCCACCGGTACGTCCTGTTTTCAAGGAAGCCTTTTTCTCGAAGTTCTGTGTTACAGCTACATTCTGCAGGTCATTATTCATATCGAAT
>ENA-OQDE01000683-OQDE01000683.1-human-gut-metagenome-genome-assembly--contig:-NODE-683-length-18156-cov-3.814521_pt1 | contig 18156 bp, 23 predicted proteins | sample MGYA00242768_ERZ504595 | MGnify/ENA primary metagenome ERZ504595 (study PRJEB26092, sample SAMD00036307) | human gut metagenome | host: Homo sapiens | study: EMG produced TPA metagenomics assembly of...
TTTTTATTTATTTTTGCTTTTCTGAAAATAGATTCCTTTTATAATATTATTCAATAAATATCATCATCAAAAATTCAAAGGATTGAAGACAAAAAATCAGAAAGTCACTGACTGTAAGACAAAAAACGGAACTGTTGCATTAATGAAATTCATTTTCAACTGCTGCAACAGTCCCATTTATAACATTTACAATCCGTTATTATTCTTTCTCGTCCTTTGCCTCTACATATCCACATGTCTCCTGGCTGCAGACAAGCTTATTCCCCTTTTCCACCATATAGCTTCCACATTTCGGGCATTTCTTTGCTGATGGTTTCTGCCAGGACATGAAATCACAATCCGGATTATCCTCACATCCGTAGTACTTACGTCCTTTTTTGGTTTTCTTAAGCACAATCTCTTTTCCACATTTCGGACATGCCACCCCGATCTTCTCAAAATATGGTTTGGTATTTTTGCATTCCGGAAATCCCGGACATGCAAGGAATCGTCCATGAGGACCATATTTGATCACCATATGTCTGCCACAGTTTTCGCAGATCACATCTGTCACTTCATCCTGAATATCAACCTTTTCAAGTTCTTCCTCTGCAGCATCTACATCCTTCTTCAGATCCGGATAGAAGTTGCTTACTACTGTCTTCCACTTTACAGTTCCTGCTGCCACACAGTCCAGAAGCCCTTCCATAGTCGCAGTGAAGTTTACATCTACAATACTCGGGAAAGCCTGTTTCATAATATTATTGACAACTTCCCCCAACTCTGTAACATACAGGTTCTTCTGTTCTTTTGCAACATAACGGCGGCTGATGATCGTTGTGATCGTCGGCGCATAGGTACTTGGACGTCCGATCCCCAGTTCTTCCATAGTCTTGACCAGAGATGCCTCTGTATAATGTGCAGGCGGCTGCGTGAAATGCTGTTCTGGTTTCAGTTCCTTAAGACTAAGCTTCATTCCTCTTTCAAGACTCTGATTCAGAACATTTCCTTTTTTCTGGTCCTCTTCATCTGTGTATACAGACATAAATCCGTCAAATATGATCTTGGAGGCAGAGACTGTAAAAATATACTGGTCTGCACCAATCTTTACAGATGTTGTTTCGTATTTTGCAGGAGCCATTCTGCTGGCCGCAACGTCTCCAGATAAGCTGATACAATCTGAACTGATCTCTTGAAAGAGATTCCTTCAGTACAGCCGGTGTACGGCTGATGTCTGTAGGACGGATTGCTTCGTGAGCATCCTGGATCTTCTGTCCCTTTTTCACAGCTTTCTCAGACTTTGAAACATAATCCTCTCCGTACTGAGCAGTGATATATTCTCTTGCAGCAGCATCTGCTTCCTCTGAGATTCGGGTGGAATCTGTACGCAGATAAGAGATCACACCTACCGTTCCATTTCCTTTGATATCAATTCCTTCATACAGCTGCTGTGCCAGACGCATTGTCTTCTGTGTGGAAAAGTTTAAGATCTTGGCTGCTTCCTGCTGTAAGGTACTTGTAGTAAAGGGAAGCGGTGCATTCTTGATCCTCTCGCCTTTCTTTACTTCATTGATCTCATATTCTTTATCTTTCAGAGAAGCCAGAAGTTTATCCATTTCCTCTTTGCTGTGGATATCCATCTTTTTATCTGTTCCATAGAACTTCGCCTGCAGCGGTTTCTTCTCACCCTTCACCTGAAAATCTCCCTCCAGGCTCCAGTATTCTTCCGGAATAAACGCATTGATCTCATCTTCTCTGTCACAGATGATACGAAGCGCAACAGACTGTACGCGCCCCGCACTTAAGCCTCTCTTGACTTTTGCCCAGAGAAGCGGGCTGATGGTATAACCTACCATACGGTCAAGCATACGTCTTGCCTGCTGTGCATCTACCAGATCCATATCCAGTCTCTGGCCTGTTTGATTGATGATTTACTGCTGTCTTGGTAATCTCGTTAAAGGTAATCCTGTGCATCTTCTTCGGATCTTCTTTTAATGCCTGCATCAGATGCCAGGAAATTGCCTCTCCCTCGCGGTCAGGGTCAGTTGCAAGATAAATCTTGTCTGCTTTCTTTGCAGCCTTGCGAAGCTTTGCAAGCAGTTCTCCCTTTCCTCTGATCGTTATATATTTGGGTTCAAAATCATGCTCAACATCAATTCCGAACTGACTCTTCGGGAAATCACGACATGTCCGTTAGAAGCTTCCACATCGTAATTCGCACCGAGAAATTTCTTTATTGTTTTCACTTTTGCAGGTGATTCTACTATCACCAGATATTTCGCCATGCTACCTCTCCTAGTCGTAATCTGTTATTCTTCACAGTGTCCCTGAACGGGCACATTGCCTGACAGCGATATTGTTACATATGAAAATCGCCCTGCGCCGCAGAAACGTGAAGCACAATAATCATAAATCGTCAACTGTCTTTTACATAATAATGTCTCCCGCTCTCTCTTATGAGCCCCGCAGTGTCAGTTCCACAAGACAGTTGCTTACCTGTGCCGGGGAAAAGCCTGTTTTTCTCACAATGTAGTCGGGATTTTTTGGTCGTAAATCGAGACAACTATACACCATATTCAAATCTCTTGCAAGTCCCAAGTTGTTTTTTTCACCGTTTTGTGTTACTTTTTCCATCGAAATTCCAAGTTCTTCCAGCATAATTTCCGGACAGTATGCAATCCCTGCGCCGTCGTAGATCAGCTTATGGCAGCCTCTGCTGAGTTCATCTGTCACTGCCCCCGGAATCGCATAGACCATCTTTCCCTGTTCCAGTGCAAATCCCGCTGTGATCAGCGAACCGCTGTTTTCTTTTGCTTCCACTACCAGAACCGCGTCTGACAAAGCACTGATGATCCGGTTTCGCGCCGGGAAATGCCAGGAAACAGGTCCTGAACCCAGTGGACATTCACTGATGATCCCACCATTTTCCCATAAGATCCTCTCATAGAGTTTTCTGTTAGATTTCGGATAGCATACATCAACACCACTTCCAAGCACCGCAAATGTAGGCATCTTCCTTCCAGTGCGCCTTTATGTCCTTCTGAATCAATGCCAAGTGCCATACCGCTGATAATCTGGACTCCAGCTACACTTAACGCTTTCGCATACCGGAATGCCTGCATCCTTCCATAAGGACTGCACATTCTGGCACCGATCACTGCCACCGTTCTTCTCTTAGGATCAGGAAGTCTGCCTTTTACATAAAGCTTTGCCGGCATGGAGGAATACTGCTTCATTATCTGAGGATATTCCGGATCTGATTTCTCAATACATCGTATCTGACCTGTACTGTATTCTTCTGTATGATTATTTTTCACATCAGTTCTTTCCATATAAAATACCTCACTGACCTTTATTTTATGACAGAATCTTTGTCAAATGCCCTGTACGAAAGTGCTTCTCCAATATGATGACCGGCAATCATTTCTTCCCCTTCCATATCCGCAATTGTTCTGGCTACCTTCAGGATCCTGTGATAGGATCTGGCACTGAATGCGATTTTTTCAAAGGCTCTTGCCAGAAGTCGGGATGCGCTGTCTGTAAGAGGACAGAATTTATCGATCAGACTGCTCTTCAGCTGCCCGTTAAAATTTATTTTCTCATCTTTATACCGTTCTTCCTGGATTTTCTGTACTTTTTCCACTCTTTTTCTGATAGCAGCGGAATTTTCTCCCTTTCTTCCACAGTGAAGCTGTGAAAAAGAAACCGGCGGTACCTCAGTGCTGATATCAATTCTGTCCAGAAGAGGGCGACTGATCTTTCCCATATAATGTGTGATCTCACCTGCTGTACAGGTGCATCTGTTTAAATCCGGATAATAACCGCAGGGACAGGGATTCATCGCTGCACATAACATAAAATCCGCCGGAAAGTTATAAGTTCCGCTTGCTCTGGCTATCTGGATCACTTTATCCTCCATGGGCTGTCGCAGAAGTTCCAGACTTGCTCTGGAAAATTCCGGCATTTCATCCAGAAAGAGTACACCTTTATGCGCAAGAGTGATTTCGCCGGGTCTGGGATTACGCCCGCCTCCTGCAATTGCCTGCGGAGTACTTGTATGATGAGGGCTGCGAAATGGTCGCTCATCGATCAGAGGATGTTCTCTTGAAAGAAGTCCTGCAATACTGTAAATTCTGGTAAGCTCCAGCTTTTCTTCAAAGCCAAGCCCAGGCATGATCGTCGGCAGTCTTCTGGCAAGCATGGTTTTGCCCGTTCCCGGAGGTCCGATAAGGAGAAGATTGTGAAATCCGCTTACTGCAATTTCCGCCGCTCTTTTTGCCCCTTCCTGTCCTTCAATGTCTGAAAAATCCATTCCCATATCTGTATTTATAATAGAAGGAATTTCTTCCTGTATTTCCCTCTTCAGATAAGGTTCCGGATTTTTAAGACACTCGACCAGTTCCCGTAAATTTTTTACTCCTGCTACCGGCACATCCCTGATCAGTCTTCCTTCTTTCAGATTCTCATAGGGAACTACGCAAAAACGACTGCCCAAACTTCTTGCACACAACACAATCGGCAGGATTCCGGATATCCCATGGATTTCTCCGTCCAGACCGATCTCCCCTGCCATCATAACTCTGCTGACAACCTGAGGCTGATCATCTCAAAAGCAGCCAACACTGCTGCTGCCACCGGTACATCAAAACCGGCTCCCTCTTTCTTCATGTCTGCAGGAGCAAAATTGACGGTAATTCTCTTTGGTGGAAACTGATAACCATTATTCTTGAGTGCTGTGCGTACCCGTTCCTGCGCTTCCTTTACCTGCGCAGAAGGAAATCCTACCATGATAAAGGAAGGAAGTCCGTTACTTACATCAGCTTCTACCTGCACAGGGCATACTTCCACCCCAAAAATTGCAGCTGATAATACACTTGCAAACAAATATAAACTCCTTTCTTCCGGCATAAATCTCCCCCGATATTTATGCTCACCAAAAAATATATAACAATTCGTTACTGTTCACTCCGTTCACAGTAACGTAGCCAAAATTCATTCCAGATTACCTGCGGCAATGGAATTTTGGCTTGTATGTCTCGCCAAACAGAGGACGACTGAATAGTTACATCACTTAACTTGTATTGGAAATTATTTCAGAAATCAGATTAGAAAAAAGATTATTTTTATAATAGACCATTTTGCTCTGTTTTGCAACCGTTCATTTTGTTCTGTTTTATACTTTTTTCAGTACATAATCTGCGAAGGCTTTTCACAGATCATGTTTGGGAGTACACTACAAAACAGAGAGGTGAACTATATGAAATTTCAGCGTATTCAGGATTTACGTACAGATGCTGACATGTCACAGAAACAGCTCAGCGAAATTCTTCACATCAGCCAGCGTTCCTACTCTCACTATGAGACAGGTTCACGCAATATCCCGGTTGAAATGCTTATCAGACTGGCAAATTATTACGATATAAGTGTTGATTATCTGGTAGGACGCACTGATAAAAAAGAGATGAATAAATAAGTAAAATCACTTTTTTTAATATAAAAGGATTCCTGTAACTGTTTATGTTACTGAATCCTTTTATATTTTTGTATCTTTTATTCTTTTATCATAACAGTATCCACAGAAGGATGGACTTTTGCACCCTCCGCTTTTGTTTTTGTCTTAATATTCACATAAAGACGACCATTATCAAAGGTAAGATAACCCTTTGCTACATTTCCCAGCGAGTCTGTAAACGAGAATCTGGTTGCATTTCCTGCAACGGATTTCTTTACTTTTGCCTTGCAGGTGGCTGTCTTTTTCTTATTTGTCTGTGAATAAGTAAAGGTAACCGACTTCTGACTGAGTTTCTTAATTTTGATCTTAACCCTGCCGTTCTTACTGCGCCAGGTTCCCAGATAATCCTCCGGGTTAAAAACATAAGCCCGTTCCAGAACCGGTGTTGGCGTTGCCGTAGGAATCGGTGTTGGGGTAGGTGTGGGCGTAGCTGCAGGTGTCGGTGTTACAGTGGGAACTCTTTCCAGTGCCGCGATCGCTTCTGCTTTTCTCTGCTCTCTGTCCACATTCTTTCTGTGTTGAAGCAGCAGCGTGCCTGCCAGCATAAGCAGGATAAACAGGATAATTACAATTATCAGAAGTTTTATAAGTCTTTTTTTCTTTTTATTCCGTTTCTGTTTCCCGTTGTTTGTTACCGACAAATCTGCATCTCCTCTTCTGTTTCTTGTTCGTTACTTATTCTTTTCCATCCCAGCAATAGGTACAGAGTTTACATGGTGAAATTCCAATGGAAGCTTTCAGATCATCAAGTCTGTGGAATTTCAGTGATGTGAAATTCAGCTCCTTACGGATTTCTTCCAGCATTTCTTTATAATTTGTTGAATTTGGATCTGCATAGTCTGCCAGGACTTTATCACTGACATTCTCTCCCTCGCGTTTGGCGATCACACGTCTTGTGATCAGATCCATCTCCGATTTAGAACGTGAGAAATTCAGATATTTGCATCCATAAAGTAAAGGCGGACACGCAGGACGGATATGTACTTCCTTTGCACCATTTCTGTAAAGAAATTCCGTTGTTTCTCTTAACTGTGTTCCACGTACAATAGAATCATCGATCATCAGAAGGCTCTTATCCTTGATCAGACGATGTACAGGAATCAGCTTCATTCTTGCGATAAGATTTCTCTGGCTCTGCTGTGTAGGCATAAATGATCTTGGCCAGGTTGGTGTATATTTGATAAACGGACGGGCAAAAGGCACACCGGACTGGTTCGCATATCCGATCGCATGGGCAATACCGGAATCCGGAACACCGGCTACAATATCGGGATTTACTTCTCCCCTGTCTCTCCTGGCCAGCATATCACCGCAATGATAACGCATTTCTTCTACATTCACACCCTCGTATGCCGAAGTAGGATATCCGTAATATACCCAGAGGAAAGAACAGATTCGCATCTCTTCCCCTGGTTTCTGCAGGGTTTCCACACCGTCCGGAGTCACTGCAACAATTTCTCCGGGGCCCAGTTCTTTCAGGTCTTCATATCCAAGATTCAGGTATGCAAAGCTTTCAAAAGATACACAACAGGCATCTTCTTTCTTTCCCACGATCAGTGGAGTCCTTCCCAGACGGTCACGTGCTGCCAGAATCCCCTTTGGTGTCAGGATCAGCATGGTCATGGAACCTTCTATCACTTCCTGCGCATAACGGATTCCCTCAATCATGTTGTCTTTCTGATTGATCAGTGCAGCTACCATTTCTGTGGGATTTACGCTTCCTCCACTCATTTCCAGAAAATGAGTGCATCCGTTTTTAAAACAGTTGGCAATCAGTTCATCCATGTTATTGATCTTTCCAACTGTGGTAATTGCAAAGTTGCCAAGATGAGAGCGCACCAGAAGAGGCTGAGGTTCATTATCTGAAATACATCCGATTCCCAGATTTCCCTCCATCTCACCAATGTCACCATCAAATTTGGTCCTGAACGGCGCATTTTCAATGTTATGAATCACACGGTCAAAACCGCGTTTCTTATCATACACTGCCATTCCGCCTCTGCGTGTTCCCAGATGGGAATGATAATCAATTCCGAAGAAAAGGTCCAGAATGCAACTGGACTTTGATGCTACTCCAAAAATTCCACCCATTATCGTATTCTCCTTTTGTTCATCATCTTCAGGCAACTTTTATCATAATCCTCTTCGATAATCCATTTAAAAAGATTACTATAGCCCGTTTCATAACGTTTTCCTTCACTATAACAGTTCTTATCCTGCCAAATTGCTGTAAAAACAGTTATATCACACAACACTCCCATTATATAGAATGAAAATTTAGAAGTAAAGAGTTTTAATCTTATTTCTTTTCCTTGATGATACCTGTTCTGTATGCATCCAGCAGCTGGATCAATTCCTGTATTCTCTCTTTCAGCGCATGACCTGTATCTGTATCACCCACAAGCTGGCGTCTGGACATGTAGCTGACTGCCACGCGGTTCGATACAATATCAGTCTCTTTTGCCACAGCATCTGCTTTGGACGTAAACGGTTCATGAGCAGTAAGATTCAGTCCATAGGAATTATAGATCAGCGTATATCCGGCAATTCCCGTTACTTTCTGATATGGCTTGGAAAAACCACCGTCAATCACGATAACCTTTCCATCACATTTTACAGGACTTTCTCCTTCACTCTGGTGTACCGGAACATGGCCATTGATGATATGCCCTTTTTCCGGATCCAGACCAAATTCACGAAGCATATTATCTACACTTCTTCATTCTCCCAGAGGCGGTAATAAGCATTCTTCTTCTCTTCATGTGTAGAAGGATCCTCTATGAAATATCTTTCAAAAGTACTCATCTTGCTCTTGCCAAACAATGGTGAATTCGGAGCTGCCCAGATATACCACATAATATCTCTGCCCTTCTTCTGTTCTTCTTTTCCTACAGATAGAATGCTCTGCGCACATAGGTTTCCAGTACATCGTACAGTTCTTTTCCCTTGTAGCTTTTTCCATAAATCTGTACTTCCCGGAATGTTCCGTCTTCATTCAGAGGAATGCTTCCATGAAACAGAAGATTTCCGTTATATACTGTATAAAGCCCGCCTTTGTCAAGTAGGAGACGGATGTGGTTTTGCAGTTTTTCACAGTTTCTGAATGCAGAGGACAGTTTGTCCATAACTTCTTTTTCTCCGGCTGTAAGTTCGTATGGATGTTTCCAGTCAATAGTCGGAAAATTATTGTCGCGAAGCGGATATTCTTTTCCGTCAGGCAGTGTGATCGTCCCTTTTCCGGATTGATCCGATGAAGAAGTGCTCTGTCTTCCATCTGGAATTCTTTATGTCTGCGCACCAGTTTACCTTCTAATTTAAACTGGATCACAGCAATAGCCTTGTGCATTTTTTGCCCAGTTCTTCCTCAAGAACATTATAATTGAAAGCACCTTTCATAGCAAAAATCTCGCAGGGATCATCCTTATACGCCTCCATCACAAAGGTCGCCAGAGGAAGCATATTGATTCCGTATCCATCCTCAAGAATATCCAGATTTCCGTAACGGATACTGTTTCTTACCACTGTTGCAATACAGGCTTTCTGTCCTGCTGCCGCACCCATCCAGACAACATCATGGTTTCCCCACTGAATATCCAGGGAGTGATACTGCATCAGGCGATCCATAATGAAATGTGGAGCAGGACCTCTGTCATAAATATCCCCCAGAATATGTAAATGATCCACGACCAGACGCTGGATCAGTTCTGCAAGCGCAATGATAAAATTCTCCGCACTGCCGATCTCAATGATCGTATTTACAATGGAATCATAATATGCCTCTTTATCGAGAACTTCCGCTTTCTCTGTGATCAGTTCTTCGATCACATAGGCATAATCTGCAGGAAGAGCTTTTCGTACTTTGGACCTGGTATATTTGGAGGCTGTTGTCTTACAGATTTCAATAAGACGGTAGAGAGTGATCTTATACCAGTTTTCCATATCTTCTTCTGTATCTTTGACAAGATCCATCTTCTCTTTCGGATAATAGATCAGAGTTGCCAGAGAACGCTTATCATTGTTACTTAATGTATGTCCAAACACATCATCAATCTTCTTCCTCACTGCACCGGAACCATTTCTGAGCACATGTGAAAACGCCTGATACTCCCCATGAAGGTCTGACATAAAGTGTTCCGTTCCCTTTGGCAGATTCAGGATTGACTGAAGATTGATAATCTCCGTAGATGCCTTTCCGATTGTAGGATAAATTTCTGCAAGTCTCTGTAAATATCTAAGTTCGTCTTTCTTCATATCCATCTCCTGTTATCATATATTATGATGTCATGGCATTTTATGTTGCTGTCTGCACCATGCCCTGCAACACACTTTGCGGTCACAGAATTTATGCTCATCCTGTAAAGTCAAATAATGACATCTGGTTCGACTGCGGGATATCTCCGAATAATTTCAGATCATCCATCAGATCAATAACCGTTTTGCTGACCTTTGTTCTATCGCGGAAGTCGTCTTTTGACAAGAATTTTCCCTGTTTTGCAGCATCAACCACTGCATCTGCCGCCTTATCTCCCAGTCCGTCAATAGTTGCAAGTGACGGCATCAGTTTCCCATCCACGATCTGAAATCTCTGTGCCTTGGCAGTATAAAGATCAATCGGTACAAATTCAAATCCACGTGCGTACATTTCCTGTACAATACGCATATCCTTCAGGGTATCCAGTTCTTTTTTAGATGCTGAATCACCTTTTTTGCGAATTTCTGCCATATAATACTCCAGGCGTTCCTTTCCCATACACATCAGCTCATAGGAGAACGCTGTGGCGCGGATACTAAAATATGCCGCATAGTATGCCAGTGGCTGAAACACCTTATACCACGCAATTCTGTATGCCATCATAACGTATGCTGCTGCGTGGGCCTTCGGGAACATATACTTGATCAGCTTACAGGACCAGATATACCAGTCCGGAACTCCATGCTCTTTCATGGTCTCGATCCACTCATCACGAAGACCTTTTCCCTTACGGACGCTCTCCATGATCGTAAACGCAAGGCCACTTTCCACTCCTTTTCCGATAAGGTAGATCATAATATCGTCTCGGGTACAGATAGCTGTGGAAATGGTTGCCTTACCCTCCTGGATCAGCACCTGGCATTACCCAGCCATACATCCGTACCATGAGAAAGCCCTGCAATACGGATCAGGTCAGAGAAGTATTTCGGCTTGGTGTCAATAAGCATCTGCATGGCGAAATCTGTACCAAATTCCGGGATTCCCAGACATCCGAGCTTACATCCGCCAATATCTTCCGGTTCAATTTTCAAAGCCTTTGTACTTGCAAACAATGACATGACATCCCTCTGATCCAGGGGGACATCCCTGGCACTGATTCCCGTTAAATCCTCCAGCATTCGGATCATAGTGGGATCATCATGTCCAAGTATATCAAGCTTCAGCAGGTTTCCGTCAATAGAATGGTAATCAAAATGTGTAGTGATAATGTCACTGTTCACATCATTCGCAGGGTGCTGGACAGGAGTAAATTTCTCAATCTCCTCACCTACAGGAAGTACGATAATGCCTCCCGGATGCTGTCCTGTTGTACGCCGCACACCTGTACATCCCTGTACGATGCGGTTGATCTCACAGTAACGTTTATGCACACCACGCTCTTCAAAATAATTCTTCACATAACCAAATGCAGTTTTCTCCGCAAGCGTACCGATAGTCCCTGCCTTGAATGTCTGCCCCTTACCGAAAATAACCTCTGTGTATCTGTGTGCATTAGCCTGATATTCTCCTGAAAAGTTAAGGTCAATATCCGGTTCCTTATCTCCCTTGAATCCAAGGAATGTCTCAAAAGGAATATCAAACCCTTCTTTTTTCATCCTGGTTCCACATTTCGGACAGATCTTATCCGGCATATCACACCCTGCCATACCTGCATACTGCTTTACTTCCGGTGAATCAAAATCACTGTATTTACAGTCCGGATTAGGGCAGAGATAATGAGGTGGCAGAGGATTTACCTCTGTGATACCGGACATGGTAGCTGCCAGAGACGATCCTACAGAACCTCGCGAACCTACCAGGTAACCATCTTCATTTGACTTCCATACAAGCTTCTGTGCAATGATATACATTACGGCATACCCATTGGAAATGATTGAATTCAGTTCCCTGTCAAGCCTGCTTTCCACAATCTCCGGCAATGGATCTCCATACATTTCATGTGCTTTTGTAAAACAGATATTCTTCAGATCCTGGTCTGAATTCTCAATGACCGGCGGGAATTTGTCCGGATGAATAGGTGATATCTTCTCAATCATATCTGCGATCTTATTTGTATTTGTAATGACAACTTCTTCTGCTTTCTCGCTCCCCAGATAGGCAAATTCTTCCAGCATCTTTCCTCTGTGTACGTAAATACAACGGTGCCTGCTCATCTGCATCTGAGAATCCGTTTCCGGCCATAATGATCCTTCTGTAAATCTCATCCTGTGGATCCATGAAATGCACATCACAGGTTGCAACTACCGGTTTCTTAAACTGCTCTCCAAGCTTAACGATCTTCCTGTTTATCTCCTTCAGGTCTTCTTCGGAACTGATCATATCATGCTTATCATCTGCTATCATAAATCTGTTATTTCCAACAGGCTGGATCTCCAGATAATCATAGAAATTTACCAGTCTGGCTATCTCAGTATCCGGTGCATTTCTCAGAATTGCCTGATACAGTTCCCCTGCTTCACAGGCACTTCCCACCAGAAGTCCGTCTCTGTACTGCTCCAGCACACTTTTGGGAACACGTGGACGTCTGTGATAATACTTCAGGTGCGACTGACTCACTAATTTATACAGATTAATGCGCCCTGTCTCATTTCTGGCAAAAATGATCACATGATAGGTCGGCAGTTTCCTGATAGTATTTACAGAAACAGCTCCCTGCTCATTCAGCATATCCACATCCCGGATATCACGCTCTTCCAGCATCTTTACAAACTTCACAAAAATCTCTGCAGTACATGCGGCATCATCTACTGCCCGGTGATGGTTTTCCAGTGAAACCCCAACTGCTTTTGCTACCGTATCCAGCTTAAATCTGTTCAATGCAGGAAGCAGGAAACGGGCCATACCGACCGTATCTACATAAGTAAAATCATGTGCGATTCCCAGTCTGTCACAGTTTTTCATAATAAATCCCATATCAAAGTCCGCATTGTGTGCAACCATAACCGCATCCTTGCTGAATTCAAGGAATTTCGGAAGCACTTCTTCGATAGTCGGGGCATCCATGACCATACTGTCATTGATACTGGTCAGCTGTTCAATGCGAAAAGGAATCGGTACCTTTGGATTTACAAATGTGGAAAAACGGTCCGTAATCTCACCATTTTCTACCAGTACGGCGCCAATCTCTATGATCTGACAGGTCAGCGAAGAAAAACCTGTTGTCTCAATATCAAAGACCACAAATCTACCGTTCAGCTTCTGACCTTTTCCATTGGTCACCATACCTTTTAAATCATCTACCAGATAGCCTTCCATTCCATAAAGAACCTTAAAATCAGAATCCTTCGGCACACATCCGCCCCAGGCATCGAAACAGTGATTTGCCTCCGGAAACGCCTGTACAACCCCATGGTCTGTAATGGCAATGGCAGGATGTCCCCACTCATAAGCACGTTTCACCAGAGATTTGGCATCCGTAACCCCATCCATATCGCTCATCTTTGTATGACAGTGAAGCTCTACTCTTTTCTGTGGGCTGGTATCTACTCTGGCAGTTGTAAAATTGGCAATTTTCTTAATCCCGGCTATAGATGCAATAGTCAGTTCACTGTCAAAACGGTCTACTGTTGTCACACCGCGAAACTTCAGAAAAGCCCCCTTCTTTACATGTTCTGTCACTTCCGGCACCTGTTCATTGCGCAAAAACATCTTCACAACAATACTGTCCGTAAAGTCTGTGATCGGGAAGATAAGGATTGTTTTTTCATTACGGATTTCTCTGGCTTCAACCTCCATAACCTGTCCGCGGACGATCACCTCACCCATCTCACCGGTAATCGTCTCAAGTGCAACAGGCTCTCCTTCGAAATCTCTTCCATAGATAACATCCGGATTGCTGTCCCTTCTGAATCCACCCCGGAAATCTCCCTTCCTGTTGTCTTTGCGGTCTGCAATGCAGCTTTTTTGTCCTTCTTTTCCTGCTGTCCCTTATCAGTCTTTTTCTCTGCTTTCTTCTCTGCTGTTCCTGCTTCTTCAGACTGAGCCGGCTCTTCATTCTTACTGTTTAATTTCGCATGACGGATTACATTTTCCACTTCCTGAGCGATCTGCACTGCTGCATTCTTACGGTACTTACTTTCCTGCGTCTCCCTGAACTCAAGTTCCACCTTTAAGTCCATTCCGCATCTTTCGCAGAAAACCTTCTGCAGATATTCGATCAGGATCCCGCTCTTTTCTCTGGCTATTACAGAATCAGGAAGGATCATATGAAGATCATTTCTCCGGGAAAAGAAATCTGCGCCTGTCTGAACATATTGTATTCCAGCATATTGTAGCTGCGCAGTTCCAGTTCCATGCTGGATCTGTAAGTTTCCAGAAAGTTCTGAGGATTGTACTGACCGGAAAGGCGGAATTTCTCAATAACTGTAACTGTTACATTCAGTCCTGCAAAAATCTGTCTCTCTATCTGTTCTTCCAGTTCAAAGATATGCTTCTTATGAATCCAGCGTTCACTTTTTATATACACCCATATATGAGTTCTGGAAGGATTGCAGGACACTCTGGTCACAAAAACCATGTCCAGCAGTTCTTCCAGTTCTTTCTTCACTTTTAAGCTGGGAAATACGTCAAAAAAGTCTTTTTCCAAAATAAAATCTCCTCGTTGCTCTGACCGGAAGTCTTTGTTCCAAATGTTACTTCCAGTTCAGAAGTTCTTCCCGCAAAGTATCCAGAAGCTGATCTTCCGGAACTTCTTTATAATCTCACCATGTTTGATCAGAAGTCCCACACCAACTCCGCCTGCAATTCCGATATCTGCCTCTTTTGCTTCTCCGGGTCCGTTTACCACACAGCCCATAACTGCTACTTTAATATCAAGCGGGATATCCTGCACCATGGTTTCTACCTTATTTGCAAGACCAATCAGATCGATCTGTGTGCGTCCACAGGTTGGACATGACACAACTTCTATGCCACCTTTGCGAAGCCCCAGAGTTTTCAGGATACGTTTTGCGGATTTAATCTCTTCTAAAGGTGCTCCTGTAAGAGAGACACGAATGGTATCACCGATTCCCTGATTCAGGATGATCCCCAGTCCGATAGCAGATTTAATGTTTCCGGAATAAAGAGTTCCGGCTTCTGTGATTCCTACATGAAGTGGATAATTCGTCTTCTCCGCGATCAGTTCATGAGCCTTTGCACACATAAGGACATCCGAAGATTTGATGCTGATCACCAGATTGTCATATCCCAGGTCTTCGATGATATGAACTTTATCCAGCGCACTCTCCACCAGTCCCTCTGCAGTGACTCCATGATATTTCTCCACAAGTTCTTTCTCAAGAGAACCGCTGTTTACACCAACACGAATGGGTATTCCTCGCTCCTTTGCCACATCAACCACTGCTTTGATTCGCTCTGTACTGCCGATATTTCCGGGATTGATCCGGATCTTATCTGCACCGTTTTCCATGGCTGCAATAGCAAGAGATAATCAAAATGGATATCTGCCACAAGTGGTATATGGATCTGTTTTTTGATTTCCTTCAGTGCTTTTGCAGCTTCCATAGTCGGTACTGCACAACGGATAATATCACAGCCAGCCTGCTCCAGTGCCAGGATCTGAGCTACTGTCTGTTCTACATCTTCAGTTTTTGTATTTGTCATGGACTGGATTAAAATCGGGTTGCCGCCACCAATCTTTCTGTCTCCGATCTGAATCACTTTTGTATGATCTCTGTACATAATTTTCCTCTTCTCTCATTTATAGCAATTCCACAAATTACTGCTGAACAGTTATCTGATTTCCAGAAGTTTTCTCTTCAGTTCTTCTTCCATGCGGTGCATTTCCATCTCTGCTGCCTGTCTCTTCTGACGGCCTTCCATCTGGATCCGCATCACATCATCCAGAGTCTGGATCAAATCTGCATTTGTCTTCTGGAGTGTTTCAAGGTCAACTATTCCACGCTCTGATTCTTTCGCTGTCTCAACCGTTGCCATATGAAGTGTCTCTGCATTCTTTCTGAGAAGTTCATTGGTAATATCTGTTACCTGTCTCTGTGCCTGTGCCGCTTCTGCAGAGTGAGCAATTCCCAGAGCAAGCACCATCTGACTTTTCCATAATGGAATTGTGTTTACGATCGTTGTCTGTATTTTCTCAACCATTACCGTATCATTATTCTGGATCAGCCGGATCTGAGGCGCTGTCTGCATGGCAATCGTACGGGTAAGTTTCCAGATCATGCAGTTTCTTTTCAAATCTGCTGCATTTCTCATCCAGGTCTCTGGCTGCCTGCGCGTCTTCGGGAAGCCCGCTCAGAGCTGCCTTATTTTTCATTTCTGCAAGCTTTCCGTTTCTGGTTTCTTCCAGTTTCTTTTTTCCGGCAAGGATATACATGGTAAGTTCTTTAAAATAATTCAGGTTCTGTTCATACATCTTGTCCAGCATAGCAGAATCTTTCATAAGGCGCACCTGATGTTGCTGAAGAGAATCTGTGATCTTCTCCACATTGGCTTGTGCTTTGTCATATTTGTTTTTCAGATTTTCAATCTTAGAAGTCTGCTTTCTGAAAAATCCAAAGAATTTTCCCTCCTCCTGTACATCGAAATCTTTCAGTTCTCCCACAACATTACTGATCAGTTCTCCAATCTCACCGAGATCCTGTGTCTTTACATTCTCAAGAGCTGTATCAGAAAAGTCCGCCATTTTTTTCTGGGTTCCTGCACCATACTGAAGAATCTGATTAGTATTCTCAATATCAATCTTTGCAGCAAAATCATTTACCATTTTCTGTTCTTCCGGTGTCAGTACAGGCACTTCCTCTTCCTTCTGTAGCTGCTTCTTTGGGATCACTTCTTCTTTCTTTTCAAACTCTCCAAGATCCGGCTCCAGTGTTAATGATGGTGTTTCCATTTCAAAATCTTTAAATTCGTTTCCCATGTCCTCTGCCGCTCCTTTTTATCCTTTTTTGTTTTCAGTTCTTTTTCATTTTTGCAAAGTCATCATCTGTCAAACCTTCCTGTGCAAGCAGCGTATGAAGCACTGAAATATCACTTGAAACATCCCACGCAGTATCCTGAAAGACAGAATCCAGAAGTTTTTCAAATGCCTGATTCAGTGTATCCAGTGTATCCTCTATCTCCTTTTTGGATGCCTGGATATTCTCTCCCTGCACAGGCTGCTGATCCATTTCTTCATATGCATCCAGCAACTTTACTGTCATGGCAGATAATAATTCATCAGTTTCTTCAGATCCGGAATAATCTCCGGATGCTTCTGCGCCCGTTCAAAAATCTTCTCCACAATCAGTTCCATTCTGGATATTTTTGCAGAAATCTCCATTCCAGGAATCGCATCGTTGCTCCTGTGGATCTTATCCAGAAATTCATTTCCTTTATCCAGCACTTCCTGCACTTCAGGCGGTGTGTTCTTTCTGTTTCTCTCCTGTTCAGCCTGATGTTTTTCTTCTTCCTGTTTCTTCTGCTCAAGTGCCTTCTGCGTCTGCGTATATTGCAGATAAGTCTCATTACTGGTGATCAGACAAGTTTCCTGCTCATCAATATGTCCCTGACGGAACCATCTGTCATCAATCATCTTTTTAATATCTTTTTTAACGAATTTCACCGGCTTATTTACTGCTGCAGATAATTGTTCAAAATTACAGTATGTGTGATTTCCCAGTGTGTCAATATACTTCTGAAAACGTTCCAGTTACCCAGTTTTTTAATGCCGCCTGCGAGAAGTCCCACTCCTGTCAAAGCTCCGACTGCCATAAAACAGGTTCCACCGGTCACAAGGGAACTCATATGCCCCACCGCTCCAAAGATGCTGAGGACCAGAGTTCCCAGTCCCATTCCACTGGCAAGGATTCCACCTGAAACAGCAATCATCATACCTTTCATTCTTCCCCCGGTGTTCCTTTCATAAAGAGTCAGCATCTTCTCTTTTGCTTTCTCCTTCTCAATTCTCTGACGTTCCTGCTCCTGTTCACGTTCCCGCCTGCGCTTTTCTTCAAATTCTTTTGTTTTATTGCGATATACCCCGGAATCACCGGACTGACTGTTTCCGGTTCCAAATACATTATTCAGACCATTTTTAATTGCCTCGCTTCCGGAATCTACAGCAGAATTTACTGCACTGTTAACAGTCTGTCCCACCGTCTGCTTAATATCCTCGGTCATCTGGCGGTAATCTTTAGTAGAAACTGCTGTGTCTATGATCTTTTTTATTTTGTCTCCAAGTTCTCCTAATTCATCAAAATTCTCGCTCATATTTTCCTCCATTTTCTATTCCATATTATAGCGAAATCCTCTATAAAAAACAAGACTGGCGGATTTTTTGTTACTGTATGTGAACCAATGGTATTTAGATAATCTATACCCTTAGTTAGTCTTAAGGGTCTAACAAAAAGATTACAAAAGCCTTGACTTTTAAGCTGGAATCTGCGGCCGCTCTCATTACTGATATTATTGTGAG
>ENA-OQDE01000684-OQDE01000684.1-human-gut-metagenome-genome-assembly--contig:-NODE-684-length-18152-cov-28.188460_pt1 | contig 18152 bp, 18 predicted proteins | sample MGYA00242768_ERZ504595 | MGnify/ENA primary metagenome ERZ504595 (study PRJEB26092, sample SAMD00036307) | human gut metagenome | host: Homo sapiens | study: EMG produced TPA metagenomics assembly of...
GGCCCTCTACGGGGCAGGGGCTGACGGCCGTCCGGGGCGGTCGGCCAGCGACCACCGGTACGGCTCAATCGTATAACCGTGCAACGGAAAAGAGCCGCCCTTTCGGACGACTCAAACTGTAATGGGGCTTTTTGGCTGCCCTGTGCCCCGAGTTGACTCGCTTGCCACGAAATGGGCCTATCTACTACGTTTTAGCGAATACCCCCGACCACACCGAGAATTGCAAAATTAAAACCGCAGGTAGACGGCTTGCGGATTTTGCGAAAACGCGGGTATGGTCGCCCTATGCGGGTTAAACGTAGTAGATAGGCCGTTTTTGTGGCGCGGTATTGGTGGGATGCGGCAAAGGGACAGCGCCTTTGCCGCATTGCCTAGTCCAGACGGACTGGATCGTGGGGGTAGGCGTTGAGAATCTCGACGCCGTTCTCGGTCACCAGGCCAGGTCCTCGATGCGGACGCCGGTGCGGCCGGGGAGGTAGATGCCCGGCTCGATAGAGAACGTCATGCCCGGCTCTACGACCTGCTCGTTGACAAGGGAAACGTCGCCCGGCTCGTGGTCCTGCAGGCCGATCGAGTGGCCCAGGCGATGCGTGAAGTACTTGCCGTAGCCAGCGTCCTCAATCACGTCGCGCGCGGCACGGTCCAGATCGCACATGCGCACGCCCGGCGCGATGAGCGCTTCGGCGGCCTCGTTGGCGCGGCGCACGATATCGTAGATGCGCTCCGTCTCCTCGTCCGGCTCGCCCCAAAAGAATGTACGCGTCATGTCCGAGCAGTAGTTGCAGCGGCGTCCGCCAATGTCGAACAGCACCACGTCGCCACGCTTGAGTACGGTGTCGTCGGGCTCGTGATGCGGATCGCCGGCGTGGCGCCAAAGCTCACGATGGGCGGAAAGCTAAAGCCCTCGCAGTCGTGCTTGCGGTACAGGCCGAGCATCTGGTCGGCAATTTCGCGCTCCGTTACGCCCTCGTGAACGAGCTTGATGGCGTCGACCATCACGGCGTCGTTGGCGGCCGAGGACATGCGCATGAGCTCCTGCTCGGCGGCATCCTTGTGGGTGCGTGAAGCGGTGACGGCAAAATCGCCTAGGAAAAACTCGCTCGCGGTATGGCGCTCCATAAGGGGCATCAAAAAGCCGGAACGCATGACGGTGTCGATGCCAAGCGGCTTGGTCGGATCGACCTCGCGAGCGATAGCGTCTGTCACGACTTCGGTGTCGGTGTGATAGGCGACGCGGGCATTGTCGTACTCCGGCAACTGATGCAGCGCGTTGACCAAGATCACGGGCTCGTCATCGCGCGCGAGCAGCACACCGCAAAAACGCTCGAACATATCGGCATAAAAGCCGGTCAGATAGTAAATCGACCACGGGTCGTTTACGAGCAGCTGCGCACCGGGGTGCTGAGCCTCGAGCGCATCGAGCACGCGCGCCACGCGCTGGTCATCGACATGTGCCATGAAACATCCTTTCGCTAGGCTGCCACCATGGTATCCCAAGCCCGGCACATAGGGACGTTCCTTTTATGCCGGCACTTCGGGACACTCCTTTGCATCCCATGCGCGCCCTCATAAGTTGCGGTGAAATACGGACTGTTTAGCGGCCTGAAGCCATAAAACAGTCCGTATTTCACCGCAACTGCGGAGGAGGACCGGGTGGATGGCGGGGTAGCTAAAAGAGCTCCGTCCCTAATTAGCTAAAGAGCCCCGTCCCCAATTAGCTAAAGAGCCCCGTCCCCAATTAGCTACTTAGGCTCGGTCGATGTCCATGCTGGCGATGAGGTCGATGTTGGTGTTGAGGAGGTTCTCCAGCACGACGTCGCATGCGGATGGGGGCGTTGACGACTAGGCCACGGATGAGGTTCATGGCTTGGGCGTGGAGTGCCAGCGGGATGGCATCGGCGGTGCGCACGGGCAGCAGAGCCTCATCGCCGCCGGATACGGCAACGGTGGTGGTGAGCACGCGCATGGGACAGGTGAGCTCCTGATGCGCGAATTTATCACCGCGCGGGCAGTTGTTGCCGGTTACGGAGCGCACTTCCACCACGGCGCCATTGGCGTCGCGCTCCACCTTTACGGTCAGGAGGCATTCGGATGGGCAGGTCGTGCAGTTGAACTGCAGCGTTTCGATTGCGTTATCGCTCATAGTCTATGCCTCCTCGACGGGATCGACGGACAGGACAATTTCGCTAGCACCCAGGTCGAGCGCTTGTTTGATGACCTTTGCCGGCAGCGGGAAGCTTTCCATGACGCTCGGTTTAAACGCGCGTCCCTTGCCCGCAAACAGTTCCTCGTCGCCTGCCAGAATGCGCACGCGGGCGGCGTCGACGGGCCGGCGCACGCGGAAGTTCAGCTTGGTGAGTGCCACAGTCGTAATGCGTCCCGGCAGCGCGTAGCCCGCGATGCCGGCAGGGGAGACCGAGAGCTCGCAGTCCGGAACGGCGCCCGCGCCGGTCCCCAGCGTGTACGCGGCCGCAGCTGCGCCAGCGCGCTCGGACTCAGTCGTCACGTTGTCGGCCAGGTCGTGCACGTGCAGAACGTTGCCGCAAGCAAAGATGCCTGGTATGCCCGTCTGCAGGCTCTGGTCCACCACGGCGCCGCGCGTGCGCGGGTCAAGCTCCACGCCCGCGGCAACTGAAAGCTCGTTCTCGGGAATCAAGCCCACCGAAAGCAGCAGCGTGTCACACGGAACAATGCGCTCGGTCCCCGGAATGGGCGCCAGGCGTTCGTCGACCTGACTCACCTCGACGGCTTCCACGCGGTCGTGCCCGATCACGCGCGTGACCGTGGTAGACAGATGCAGCGGAATGCCAAAGTCGTCCAGACAATTTTTCACATTGCGGCGCAGGCCGTTGGCGTACGGCATGAGCTCGTACACGCCCTCGACCGAAATCCCCTCGAGCGTGCAGCGGCGCGCCATGATCAGCCCGATGTCACCCGAGCCCAAAATGACGGCGCGCGAGCCGGGCTTGAGGTTCTCGATATTGATGTATCGCTGCGCCAAGCCGGCCGTAAACACGCCGGCGGGTCGGCTGCCGGGAATTTTGATCTCGCTGCGGGTGCGCTCGCGGCACCCCATGGCAAGGACAACCGCCCGTTCGGTGAGCTGCAGCATGCCGGTGGGCTCATGAGCGTGACGGTGTGGACCGCGGTGTCTTCCGCAGGCTCGCCTGAATCAATCCCAATCACCATGCTGTTCAGGAACAGCGCAGTGTCGGTTGCGTGCACCTGGTCGATAAAGCGCTGCGCGTACTCGGGACCGGTGAGCTCCTGTTTAAAGTGCGACAGGCCAAAGCCGGGGTGGATGCACTGGCGCAGGATGCCGCCCAGATGCTGCTCGCGCTCCACGATGGCCACGCGTGCGCCTGCCTTATGCGCGGCCAGCGCGGCCGCCATGCCGGCAGGTCCGCCGCCGATAACGACCACGTCGAAGGCTTGCGTTTGTACGGCTTCCACGACGCCGCAATCAATCGCGCTCGATTTGAATTCCGCCATCCTAGCGCACTCCCTTCAAAGGTCCCTCGACCAGCCAAGATCCGGTATCCTCCAACAGCACCTCGCTGGGGTCGCAGCCCAGCTCTCGGGCAAGAATCGCCACCACACGGCTCTGGCAAAAGCCGCTTTGGCACCGACCATGCCGGCACGACAGCGGCGCTTGACACCTTCGACCGAAATTGCACCCGGGCGGCGCCGAATCGCGGCCACAATCTCGGCCTCGGGCACAGTCTCGCAGCGGCAGACAATCTGCCCCCACGCGGGATCGGACTCAATGAGTTCTTCCTTGCGCGTAAGCGGCGCGCGGTCAAAGTCGTCCGGCGCGCGGCGAATTGGGTTCCAGTCAGCCCGCTCGTGCAGTTTCACGCCCGCCTCACGCATCACAAGCTCCATGTGCTCGGCAATGGCCGGCGCGCTTGCCACACCCGGCGACTGAATGCCCGCCGCCTGGAAAAGCCCCGGCACCACGGCCGACTGTCCAATAAAGAAGTCGTTCGTTCCCTGAATGACCGGACGCCCGCCGGCAAACGCGCGCACCACGCGGCGCGTATCCAGATCGGGCACCAGCTTGCGCGCGCCGCTCAGCAGCGCGTTCACATCGCTCGCATAGGTCTGCGTGTCGCCCGGCTCGCGCACGGCGGCCGTCGCGGTGATCACGGTGTTGCCGTGCACGGTGCCCGTCACGATAACGCCCTTCGACACCGGCGTCGGCACGGGGTAGAGCGGCATGAGCGTGCGCGGCTCCTTGTCCAGCACCACGATGTTGCCCTGACGCCAGACCATCTGGAACTCCTCGGCGCCCGCCATATGCGAGATGTCGGCGGCGCCGTTGCCCGCGGCGTTGATCAGGTAACGGCAGCGCACGTTGCCAGCGGGCGTCGCCAGCGTAAAGCGCGCGTCGTCGCCCGAGCCGCAACTTCAATCGCCTCCACGGGTGCGGAGCGCATAAACGTCACCCCGTTGGCCACGGCGTTCTCCAGCGCGGCGATGGCAACCTCAAACGGGTCGACAAACCCAGTCGAGGGGCACCACAACGCGCACGTTGCAGAGGCACTGGCGCGCGGCTCAAGTTCGTGGATGCGGTTGGGGCCGATAATCGACAGCTCGGGCACGCCGTTCGCCAGGCCGTTGCTGCGCAGCTTCTCCAGCTGTGCGCGGTCTTCGTCGTTAAAGCCCAACACCATCGACCCGGTGCGGCGGAACAGAAAGCCCAGCTCCTGCGCCCACGTACCGTACAACTCGCAGCCACGGGCGTTGACCTGCGCCTTTACGGTGCCCGGCACCGGATCGTAGCCAGCGTGTACCAGGCCGCCGTTGGCCTTCGACGCGCCCAGCGCAATATCGTTAGCCGCCTCGACCACGCAAATGGACAGGTCATAGCGCGCGAGCTGCCGCGTGATGGCGCATCCGGTGATGCCCGCGCCGACAATCGCGATATCAAACGTTTCTGTCACAGTGCCTCCCAGACGAGTTGACAGGCTGTCAATAAGACTATCCTACGGTCTACACACCCCCAGCGCGGCGGCAATGCGGCGAACAGCCCCGCAACACCCGCCAACGGCAGACGAGGGGAGACCCAGCAACGTCGACAAGCTCGTCTGCCGACAGCTACGGCAAACGTTCGTCTCGATCTGTAACAGTTAACTGATGATTTGGGTTCTAGATGTTACAGATTGAGACGTTAGTCTGGCGCCCCTTCCGTTCGTCTCAATCTGTAACATCTAGGCCCGGATTCCGCTCCCACCTGTTACAGATTGAGATGTTTGTGTCCGCGCCAGCCCCGCCCCTAGCCGTGGTCCCATATAAACAAACCCCGTGGTAAACTTGTCCGGACTGTTAATATTCCGAAAGGTACCCGTAATGTCCAAGTACATCTCCGAGCTCATGTCGCCGCAGCTTATGGGCGTCGTCTATGCCTTCGTTGGCTTTATCATCGCCCTGTATGTGCTGTCGGTCGTCTATGTGTTCATCGACGCTCGCCGCCGCGGCGCCAGCGCCTACGTGGCATGGGGCATCATCGCCCTCATCCCGTTTGTAGGCCTCATCGCCTACCTGGTCCTGCGCCCGCACTCCTACGCGTCCGACCGCGAGGAGCAGGAGCTGGACATGGCCCTGCGCGAGCGCCAGCTTGCCCAGTACGGCACCTGCCCGCAGTGCGGTGCGCCCATCGAGAAGGACTTCGTCGTCTGCCCGGTGTGCGACACCCAGGTTCGCAACGTCTGCCCCAGCTGCCATCGCCCGCTCGACGCGCACTGGAAGGTCTGCCCCTACTGCCGAACTCGCATTCAGTAACGCATCCATCGCCGGGCCGGCCGCAAGCCACGGGCACCGCGCGCCCCGCGCAAGCCACGGCCGCCACGCGCCCCGCGCCGCCCCCACACGATGAAGCATGCGTAGAAAATCGCCCGCCGTGCCATTAAGGTGCGGCGGGCGCTTGTATACCAAGCAACCTGCCTATAATGATGCAAGTTAAAACGCCGAGCGCATCGCACGCACTTGCATCAGGCATCCGAGAGGAGAAAACATACCCATGAAGCACTCTACAATGACGGTTCGGTGGCCGAGCTCCCGCAGGACGAGGTCACGCACGTCATCCGCCACTCCGCCGCGCACATCATGCGCAGGCCATCAAGCGCCTGTACCCCGAGGCCGACTTTGCCTACGGCCCCGCGACCGACAATGGCTTCTACTACGACGTCGATCTGCCCGAGGCGTCAAGATCAGCGAGGACGACTTCCCCGCGATCGAGGCCGAGATGAAAAAGATCGTCAAGGAGAACCTCAAGTTTTCCGTGTACGAGAAGCCCCGCGCCGAGGCCATCGCCCTTATGGAGGAGCGCGGCGAGAAGTACAAGGTCGAGCATATCGGCGACCTGGACGACGACGCCCGTATCACCTTCTACCAGCAGGGCGACTACATCGACATGTGCGTCGGCCCCCACATCTGCTACACCAAGGCGCTGAAGGCCTTTAAGCTAACCGGCGTCTCGGGCGCTTACTGGAAGGGCGACAAGGACAACAAGATGCTCACCCGCATCAACGGCGTCGCCTTTGCCACCAAGGAAGAGCTCGACGAGCACATGCACATGCTGGAGGAGGCCAAGAAGCGCGACCACCGCAAAATCGGCCGCGAGATGGACCTCTTTATGATGCGCGACGAGGCCCCCGGCTTCCCGTTCTTCCTGCCCAACGGCATGATCCTTAAGAACACGCTGCTGGACTACTGGCGCGAGATCCACCACAAGGCCGGCTACGTGGAGATTTCCACGCCGCTCATCATGAACAAGCAGCTGTGGAAGACCTCGGGCCACTGGGACCACTACAAGGACAACATGTACTCCACCGTCATCGACGACGAAGAGTACTGCATTAAGCCCATGAACTGCCCGGGCGGCGTGCTGGTGTACGCCTCCAAGCCGCACTCCTACCGCGAGCTGCCCATCCGCGCCGGCGAGATTGGCTGGTGCACCGCCACGAGCTGCGCGGCGCCCTGCACGGCCTGTTCCGCGTGCGCTGCTTCAACCAGGACGACGCCCACCTGTTTGTTCGTCCCGACCAGCTGACCGACGAGATCGTGGGCGTTGTCAACCTCATCGACTCCGTGTACCAGAAGTTTGGCTTTAAGTATCACGTCGAGCTTTCCACCCGCCCGGAGGACTCCATGGGTTCGGACGAGGACTGGGCGCGCGCCGAGGAAGGCCTGCGCACCGCTCTGGAGAAGCTGGGTATGGACTACGAGGTCAACGAGGGCGACGGCGCCTTCTACGGCCCCAAGATCGACTTCCACCTGGAGGACTCGCTCGGCCGTACCTGGCAGTGCGGTACCGTGCAGCTCGACTTCCAGATGCCGCTCAACTTTGACCTGGAGTACGTGGACGCCGACGGCACCAAGAAGCGCCCCATCATGCTGCACCGCGTGTGCTTTGGCTCCATCGAGCGCTTCATTGGCATTCTGATTGAGCACTTTGCGGGCAAGTTCCCCACTTGGTTGGCTCCCGTGCAGGTCAAGGCGCTTCCCGTCTCTGAGAAGAGCCGCGACTACGCTCACGAGGTGTGCGCCAAGCTGGAGGAAGCCGGCATTCGCGTGGTCTGCGACGACCGCGACGAGAAGATCGGCTACAAGATCCGTGAGGCTCGCAGCATCGACCGCGTGCCTACATGCTCATCTTGGGCGAGAAGGAGGTCGAGGCCGGCAACATCTCCGTCCGCGATCGCTCCAACGAGACCGTCCAGATGAGCGTTGACGAGTTTGTGGCCAAGGTGCTCGAGGAGATCAAGACCCGCGCCTAGCACAAACAATACAAGAATTAACAAAGGCGATCGTCCTCGCGGGCGGTCGCCTTTTTGTTGTCTATAGAAGAAAAGCCGCTGGTTAGAGCGGCTTTTTTGTTGTGCAAAAAGGTACAGGTTTTTGTAGAGGGGTATGGAGATGCGCCCATTCGCGGCGCATTTTGTGCAATCTGGTAAAACGTGAGCGGTTTGCTCGTATAATGAGCAACGTCGAAAGATACAAAAACCTGTACTTTTGCGACTGCGCCTAGCTGCGAGCGAGAAGCCTGTTCTTAACGCCCCTGCATCTGCGTGCGTCGCGGAGCTGGAGAAGGGGGCGAGAACATGGAACGGACAATGCGGCGCCAAGAGCAGCTGCCCGGTGCTTTTAACGGCGCTATCACCAAAAGCCAGCGCGGCCGCGTCCGCTGGTATCTGGTCCACACCCCCCATGGTAAAGAACGCGAGACCTGCGAAAAGGTCCGTCGCATTATCCCGCACGAGCTGATGCAAGACGCTTTTGTGATGCAAAAGGAGTTCTGGTTTAAGCGGGACGGAGCCTGGTCGCTCCAAACCAAACCCATGTACAAGGAATACTTCTTCGTCGCCACGCGCGATGCTGCCCTGCTCGACAAGGCTTTGGCTCAGCTGAGCTTTGGCTGTCGCATTGCCGGCAGTTAGGAGCGGGCCTATGCGCCCATGCCGGACGATGCGCAGGACTGGTACCGCAGCGTGCTCGACGATAACGGCGTGGTGCGCAACAGCGTGGCGCGCATAGAAGACGGTGTGCTGCACATAGAGCAGGGGCCCTTGGTGGGGCAAGAGGCCCGTGTAAAGAAGATCGACCGTCATAAACGCTGGTGCCTGGTGGACGTGGGCGAAGGCGACTTCGCTTTTAGGGAGCTGCTTGCGCTCGACGTGCCCAGCAAAACGTAAGGGAGACGTTGCGCTGGTAATTCATTCGTTATTTGAATTCATCGATGGGGGGGGTGTCCCTGGGAACAGGGACGTGGATTTGAACTTGACTACTAAAGAAGTGACAGGGCAAAACGCGCCGGTGGGGGCCGTGCTGGTCGCCCAGGCCATGAGCGGCGACGACGCGAGCATGCGCTACAAGGCATGCAGGCCGTGAAGGACTGGGACCGCACGCGCCTGGGCTACCGCGCCGTAAAGCGCGTGTTCGACATTGTGTTCAGCGGCTGCGTTCTGGCCGTCATCGCCATTCCGAGTCTGGTGCTCGCCGCGGCCATCCGCCTGGAGAGCGAGGGCAACCCGTTCTACAGCCAGATCCGCGTGGGCCAGACCCGCCGCGACGGCAGCCTGTCCACCTTCCGCATGTGGAAGTTCCGCTCCATGTACAGGGACGCCGACGAGCGTCTCGCCGAGCTCAAGGAGCGAAACGAGATCGCCGGCGCCATGTTCAAGATGAAGGAAGACCCGCGCGTCACCAAGATCGGCAAGTTCATCCGTAAGCACTCCATCGACGAGTTCCCGCAGTTCGTGAACGTGTTCCTGGGCCAGATGTCCGTCGTGGGCCCGCGCCCGCCGCTGCCCAACGAGGTGGCCGAGTATACAGAATTCGACCTGCAGCGTCTGGCGGTTAAGCCCGGGATCACCGGCTGGTGGCAGGTCACGGACCGCAACGATACCGACTTCGACGGCATGGTTCGACGTGATCTCGAGTACATCGCCAAACGCGGTCCCATCACGGACCTGAAGATTGTTCTCCTCACGGTCGTTGAGGTCTTTACCGGTGGCGGTGCTTGCTAAATGGCTGAACCGATTAGAGTAGCTCAGGTTGTTGGCAAGATGGTTGGCGGCGGCGTCGAGGCCGTCGTCATGAATTACTACCGCCATATTGATCGCAGCAAAGTGCAGTTCGATTTTCTTGTCGATTCCGATTCGACGCTTGTTCCCCGCGAGGAGATTGAATCTTTAGGTGGCAGGGTTTTTGAGATTCCTCCCTACCAGCATGTTGTCGAATACCAGCGAGAGCTTCAGCGCCTCTTTAAGGAAGAGAACTGGAAGATTGTGCACAGCCATATCAATGCGCTTTCTGTCTTTCCGCTTCGCGCTGCTAAGAAGGCGGGCATACCTGTGCGTATAGCCCACAGCCACTCTACAAGCGGAAAGGGGGAGTTTGCTAAAAATGTCATCAAAGGCTCTTTGAAGCTGTTCTCAACAAGGTATCCGACTGATTTGGCAGCCTGCACCGAGCATGCTGGAAAATGGCTGTTCGGTTCATCCCGTTTTACTGTTTTTAATAATGCTATCGATTTGAACAACTTTTCTTTCAATCGATCGATTAGGGACGAGCGACGTGCTCAGCTCGGAGCGAAGGACGATACGCTGGTATTGGGGAATATCGGTAGGTTCATCTCTCAGAAGAACCAGTTGTTTTTGCTTGATGTTTTCAAGGCAGTGCATGCTCAGAATCCTGATTCCATCCTTGTCGTCTGCGGCGATGGAAAACTGAGACCTCAAGCGGAGGAAAAGGCATGCTCACTTGGCATTGCCTCGGCGGTGCGTTTTCTCGGCCAGATTTCTGATGTGCAGGACGTCTATCAGTCGCTCGATTTATTCGTGCTCCCCAGCCTGTACGAGGGCCTCGGAATGGTCGCGATTGAGGCCCAGGCTTCCGGTCTCCCGTGCATCTGCTCTGAAAGGGTCCCCAACGATGTTGCGTTATCCAGTCGGTGCAGCTTCCTTCCGTTGAGTATGGGCGTCGAGGGGTGGTCCAACGCGATCCTTGCCGCCCGCAGGGATGTCTTTGATCGCTCCGATCCTCATTCATCTCCGGGGTTTGAATCTTATGACATCTTTAAGGCGGCGCCCAAGCTTGAAGAGTACTACCTGAAGCTATTTGAAACGGTGAATTAATGAAAATCTGTATTTTAACGTGGCTCCATAACCAAAATTTCGGCACGTTGCTCCAGGCTTATGCTCTGCAGCAGTTCTTGAAGTCCGAGGGTCATGATGTTGTTGACGCCGACTATCTCCCCTGCGTCAAAGAAAAGCTACTGAACTGGGCGATCAACCGAAATTCCTTCGATTTGTTTGCCGGTAAAGCACATGAGCTGCTCAATCGTAAGAAGGAGCATGACGACTTCGGTTCCTCGACCGCTGATGTTTTCAATCGCTTTTTAAGCCAGAATATCGTTACTACTGAACGGATTACCGATACAGACGGACTGGTCGGCTTGCGGGGGAAATACGATGCGTACGTCTGTGGATCGGATCAGATTTGGTCGCCATATCTTTTGAACAGGAATTTCTATTTCTCCTTTCTGAGCGACAGTGATAAGCGAATCGCGTATGCGCCCAGCTTCGGTGTTACGAACACCACAGAGAGGAAGAAGAGGATCATTGCTAATCTTCTTAAATCTTTCAGTTCCGTATCTGTTCGCGAAGATGCCGGTGCGGATTTTGTCGAATCACTCGGTCTTGAGCGTCCCTCACAGGTCGTGGACCTGTCCTGCTTCTGTCGAAGGAGGACTGGGCCCCTCTCATTGACGGAAAATGTCCTGAGCCGGTAAAATTGTCTGCTACTTCTTGGGGATAGGCCGTTTTACAGGAAAGCGGTCGAATCGATTTCGAAGGAGCTCGGCTGCGAAGTTGTGACGCTTGTTGGTTCAGGTAAAAATGCAGTCGACGAGGAGCTTAATCCACGCTACGGGCTTGGTCCCGATGAATGGCTCGCGTATTTGGCGAGTGCGCGGTTCGTGCTGACCGATTCGTTGCACGGTACGCTATTCTCCCAAATCTTTCGCAAGGACTATTACTGCTTCAAGCGATTTGAGGAGACCGACAAACGCTCTCAGAATTCCCGAGTCGAGAGCCTCGCGAGCTCTCGAACACTGAAGATCGCCTACTCGATGGCTATGAAAGCCACATGCATGCTACTGAAATCGAGGGGTATGAAAGACGTCTGTCGGATGTGGAGTCACTCATCTCGTTCTCGAAAAATTGGCTCTTGGATGCTCTCGAACAATAGGGGGAGTCAGCTTGAACAAAAACATCGCCATAATTTCTCATCAAGCCTGTTTTGGATGCGGAGCATGTGCGGCCAAATGCCCTTTTTCGGCTATTGAAATGCATCCTTCGCCCGATGGTTTTGATTATCCCGTGGTGGATGCAGCCAAATGCACTTCCTGTGGCCTATGCCTGCGCTCCTGTCCGGCGGAAAACCGAGTTGATGCGGACTCGGAGGTCATTCGCGCCGCTGTTTTGCAGAGTGGTGATTCTGACGAGCTCGCGCAGAGTTCGTCCGGCGGCGTCTTCTCTCTTCTCGCGAAGCGGGTTCTTGAGAAAGGTGGGCGTGTTTACGGCGCCGCTTGGGACGGTGTTGATTGCGTTAGGCATATCGGTATATCCGATCTTGCCGATATTGCGCTCCTTCAAAAGTCCAAATATGTCCAGAGCGATGCGAGTGAATCGTACCCCGATGTGCTCAACGATCTGAAATCCGGCAAGCATGTACTGTTTAGCGGTACTCCCTGCCAGGTTTCCGCGCTGCTTCTCTATTTGGGTAAGCCGATGGATGGGCTGACAACCGTCAGCGTTGTTTGCCACGGTGTACCAAGCTCTTCCATGTTTCGTTCCTATGTTGACTGGCTTGAGCTTCGGGAGAAGTCCGATGTCACCGCACTGACTTTTAGAGATAAATCGAAATTCGGTTGGGGCCATAACATAAAGATTGAGTTGTCCGACGGCAGGATTATAAAGAGGCCCGCCGCATTCGACCCGTTTTATGGGTCCTATATCAAAGGCATGATCAGCAGATCGTCTTGCTATAGTTGTCCCTTCAGAGGGTGCGACAGTCCCGCTGACATTATCCTCGGCGACTCCTGGCGTTCTGAGTCAGCCCGAGACTGCGTGTATCCTGAGAAGGGCATTTCAGCCGTTATCGTGAAGACCGAGCGCGGCGCCAAGCTGATTGATGAGATAGTCGATTGCGTTGCCTATTCTAACAACGACGTCGCAGCGGATGACGTGCTCCTGCATGAAGACCCTAATAAGCGTTCAGGACTTGAAGAGAGGCGCGATGCGGTCATCGCTCAGTATGAGGCACTGGGGTCGGGGATCTTTGATTCTGTCTTGGTTCCAAAGTGAGCCTTTTCGACCGTGTGAAAAAAATGCTTCCGCCGTCGATGCGGTTGGGCGTAAAACGTTTGGTCCGATCCATTATACCTGGGAACGCGCATGAGTAGCCTTACCACAGCGATTACGATTTGCGACCGTCCCCATATCGGGGGTGGAGCTTCAAAAATCGCAATCGAGACAGCTTCGGCATTGGCAAAGATGGGGCTTAACAGCTATTTCTTCTCAGCGCTGGGAGATCCCGATCCGGCTTTGGTCGAATCGGGGGTTATTTGCGTTAATTGCGGGCAGGGCGACGTCTTGAACGGTGGCGTCTCTGGTGCTGTTCAGGGCATCTGGAACCGACGCTCGGAAACGGCGCTGGATGATTTGCTCAATCAGCTTGACCCAGAAACGGCGGTCGTTCATGTGCATTCTTGGACGCACTCCCTTTCTCCCTCTATATTCAGGGCAATAGAGCGACGGGGCTTCAAATGTCTCATTACTGCCCATGAGTACTTCCTTGTTTGCTCTAACGGTGGGCTCTACGACTATGTGAATCATTGTAACTGCGGAATCGCTCCCGGTTCTCCGAAATGCCTGCTGCACAACTGTGACAAGCGCTCGTATGCCCAAAAATTGTACCGGTCCGTTCGTTTCTCCGTGCAGAACCATGTCTTAGGCTCGCTTCGCCCGGCGGTCGCCTTTGTCTCCGACTCCAGCCGTCGATTGATCGAACCTCATCTAGCGTGGAATTCTGAACGGTATGACTGCTTAAACTATGTTGATGCGGCTAAGTTTCAAGATGATTCCGAAGGAGATTCTTCGGCATACCTATTCGTCGGCCGCTTAAGTCCAGAGAAAGGCTGTGACTTGTTTTGCGAAGCGGCCTGTCGGGCGGGCGTGAATGCGATCGTCATTGGCGACGGTACCGAATTGAAGAGGTTGTCGGATAGCTATCCAGATATCAGATTCATGGGCTCCTTGCCTCATGATGAAGTTCTTTCCGTCATGAAACAATCTCGCGCTATCGTCATGCCTTCTGTTTGCCGAGAGACGTTCGGGCTCGTCGCTTATGAAGCAATGATTGCCGCCGGCCTGCCATGTATTGTTTCGGATGTCGGCGATGCGGCCTCCTTTGTGATGTCAAAAGGTCTCGGCGAGATCTTCAACGCAGGTAGTGTGGAGTCGCTATCTGACGCAATGGTCAATATGCTCGATTCTGATGTTTACTCGCGTTACAGGGAGGCAGTTGAGAAGGCGGACTTTAGCCATCTCAAAAAGATCGCGTATGTTGAACGTCTTATCAATATTTACGATCAGCTAATGGCTGAACTTTAATTGGACGAAGGTTTTTAATGGTTACGGTTGTGATGTCAGTCTATAACGGCACACGATATCTTACTGAACAGCTAGACAGCTTGCGACTTCAGACCGTGTCTCCGGATCGGGTGGTGATCGCGGATGATTGCTCGACAGATGGATCGTTCGATCTCATCTGCGAATACATCGAGGAACACGCACTCGCTAATTGGACCGTCAACAAGAACAGCTCGAATTTCGGCTGGCGCAAGAGCTTTAAACGGCTTCTTGACCTTGCATCTATAGACGATGGAATCGTCTTCCCGTGCGACCAGGATGATATTTGGGAACTCGATAAAATCGCTGTGATGTCCTCAATCCTCGAGAAGGACCCCTCGATTGAGGTTCTCAGCTGCGCCGTCGAGCCGTTTTATGAGAGCGGCGGTAAAAAGGTAACAGTCTATGGTGCTGTCGATGATTCCAAACCTCTGGACGATTTGGAGACCCCGGTTTTCGATAGCAAGTTTATGTCGGTACGGCGCCCTGGATGTTCGTATGCCGTTAAATCTAGTTTTATAAGGGAAATCATGCCATATTGGCAGGATGATTTTGCGCATGACGGTATGTTATGGCGCTTCTCATTACTGAAGGGGACTCTCAGACTTCTAAATCAGCCCTTGATTCGGTTCCGCAGGCATGACTCTAATGCAACTGAGATGCGACATATTGACAAGAAATCTCGTGTTGCTGAGATAGGGATGTGCTTGAGATTTTCTAAGGTTTTAGAAGAATACTGCAGTAGTAATCCTGGCGATTATCGTATAACTTCTTCACATATAGAGCATTACGGTTCTGTTTTAAATGCCCGTTTGCACTTGCTCGTAGGTGGCCTAAAAATAAGTGATTTAGGCACCATTCTAAAATACCGTAAGTATGAACTGTCAAATCGTTCCCTGCTTGGTGATTTTAAGGTCTTAATCAGTTCCTGTGACAGTAAGTAGGTGTTTAGAATGCTTGAGCTATTTACTAATGAATTCACTATTTTGATTTTTGCCGCAATCTTAAGTGTCATTTCTCCCGTTAAAGGACTATTTTTTTCTGTTCTAGGATTGCTCGTTTTCAAAGAAGTTCTTTCTGGGCGCCTCTACAAAGTGTTTTTAAATAACGCTATTCCCATTGTCGTTATGGGCGCGATGGTTTTCTTTTCTGCCATTGCGTTTACGTCCCGAAGCATTAATGAATCCCTCCTTACGGTCTGCTCGTATTTCTTTTGCATCCTTCTTGGTTATATTTACGGCAAAGTAAAGAACGATGACTGGGTTGAGTCTGCATTGCTTATGCTTCGCAACGTTATGGTGTTCGCCTGCCTATTTAGCTTTGTCCTTGAAATTGTTTTAGGTCAACGACTAGTTACAAATGGTTCCTTTTCTTTTCTGCAAACTGTAACGATTGATAATCCATCCTTGTATCGACTGCGTAGTTTTTTCGGTCATGCAATCGTATTTGGCCAATGATAGTTATTGCTGTTGTAATCAACTATAAATTGGAGACGGGCAGGATGAAACGTCTCTTATACTCTGTAGTTCTTTTGGTCGCTCTGCTTCTGACAAAGAGTCGTAGCGCGTGGATTATTCTCATTGCTTTAGCATCGGTGTACCTGATCTTTCGCCTAAAGAACCCCGAGTATTCTAAATGGAATTTAATTGCGCTTTTAGTTCCAGCTGTATTGCTACTCGTTTTCATTCTCTACAAGTTTGGACTGTTTAACTTTGTGGCTTCTCGATTTGGTGAGCTTGAAACTGATGTTTCATATAGCCAGCGTTCCGGAGCCATTGCCTATATTATTCATAGCTTTTTAAGCAGGCCGCTGTTTTGGCTTACTGGAAATGGTTATGGCAGTAGTCGCATGACTATGCTGGGCACGACGGTTGAAATTAGCGGTTTTTCAACGGTGGATAATGGTTTCCTTGCAATGCTGTATGAATATGGTTTTCTTGGAATTTGTAGTTTTGTATTCTTGCTAATTTCCGCTGGTATCGGTTCGTTCAGGTCGGGTTGCGAACTCGATCAAGTACTATTTTCCGTTTCCTGCATATGCTGCGCGGAGCTCATGTTTTATTGCGAGCTTGGTTGGTGGGTGCCAACGGTCATCTTGTTTGTTTCCTGTGGACTCGTTCTGGGTAGAACGAGTGCTCGGTATTCAGATTTGTGCGAGTCAGGCCCTATTTTGATTTCTGAATAAATCAAGGTTGCTAGTTTAAACAAACGAGGTTGAATGAATTATTCGTCTATCGCACGCAACACTATGATTGCGTTTGCTGCACAGTTTATTTCTCTATCGGTCAGTGTCGTCATGTCGCTGCTCGTGCCGAAAATCGTTGGCGTTGCTGATTATGGATACTGGCAACTGTTCATGTTTTATACGACCTATTCCGGCTTTTTTCACCTTGGCCTGAATGATGGTGTCTACCTGATTAACGGGGGTCTCTCTCGTGATGAAATCGATAAGAGCTCAATCAAATCCCAGTATATCTTCGGTGCTTGTTTCCAGGCAGTGATTTGCCTCGGCATCACTTTGGCTTCGCTGCCTCTCGTCGATGATGCAAATCGGTTATTTGTTATCGCGTCTTTCGCGCTTTACACCGTCGTATATAACCTGACAAGTTATTTGGGCTTTGTCTTTCAGGCCATGAACGAAACTAAGCTTTTTTCGTTTTCTACAATGCTAGACAGGCTGGTGTTTCTGGCTCCGCTCCTTGTTTTAATTGGATTTAAGGTTTCGGACTACCATCCCTATGTCTACGCGTATCTCGTTTCGAAAATTATTGCGCTCATATATTGCTCTTGGATGGGCAGGGATATCCTACGCGCTAAATCAGTGTCTTTTGGCAATTCGCTTAAGGACGGCATCCGCAGTATCATCGTCGGCGTGAAGCTGATGATTGCGAACATCGCCGACACACTAATCCTCGGGGTATCTAGGTTTCTTATCGATCATTTTTGGGGTATCGTCGCCTTTGCAAAAATTTCGTTCTCCCTCTCTCTGGTGAATTTCTTCATCACCTTCGTCTCACAGGCGAGTATGGTTTTATTTCCTGCCCTTAGGACAGGCTCTGAAGATGAGAGGGTTCGTTTTTACATTGGCATAAGGAATTCTATCGAGCTTATTTTCCCTGCGATCTATTTACTCTATTTCCCTATGGTTTGGTTTTTGGGGATATGGCTTCCTCAATATGCCGAAAGCCTCAAATACTTTGCGCTCTTACTTCCGATATGCGTCTTCAATACAAAGATGAGCCTTTGCTGTACTACCTATTTCAAGGTACTTCGTAAAGAACAGCTGCTCCTGAAGTTGAATATCGTCACTGTTATTTGTAGCGCTGTTTTTTCGATATTCGGTGTTCTTGTCCTTAACTCGCTCGACGCCGTCCTGTGTGGCGCCGTTATCTGCATTATTGGCAGGTCGTTGTGGTCCGAGCTCTATCTGAACGAACAGCTTTGCGCCCCGGGTTCAACTAGGCCGTTTCAGGAGATCCTGCTTACAGTCGCTTTCGTCTTGTTCGCTGAGCTTTTATCTGGTGGAACTGCGGCGATTCTGTATGCATTAGTCTACGTTGGCTATCTCTTGCTCAATCATTCTGCGCTGAAAAGCGTTGCTTCATGTTTGACCAAACTTAAGAAGCAGCGATAGCTACATCAAAATGGATTGGATTTTAATATGAAAGGCATCATCCTCGCCGGCGGTCCGCACCCGCCTGTACCCGCTCACGCTCGTGACCTCCAAGCAGCTGCTGCCGGTCTACGACAAGCCCATGATCTACTACCCGCTGTCCACCCTCATGCTGGCGGGCATCCGGGACATCCTGGTCATCTCCACGCCGACGGACCTGCCCAACTTCGAGCGCCTGCTCGGGGACGGCTCGCGCTACGGCGTGAACCTCTCCTACGCCGAGCAGCCCTCGCCGGACGGCCTGGCCCAGGCCTTTACCATCGGCGAGGAGTTCATCGCCG
>ENA-OQDE01000685-OQDE01000685.1-human-gut-metagenome-genome-assembly--contig:-NODE-685-length-18134-cov-1.915144_pt1 | contig 18134 bp, 23 predicted proteins | sample MGYA00242768_ERZ504595 | MGnify/ENA primary metagenome ERZ504595 (study PRJEB26092, sample SAMD00036307) | human gut metagenome | host: Homo sapiens | study: EMG produced TPA metagenomics assembly of...
GGACGTGTGCCGGGATCGCAATGGCAATCTCCCCCTGCAACGCGCCAGGGCGACGCAGCGACCACTGGGTAATGCCCAGTTGCTGTAACTGCCAGTCTCGTCGGGATGTCATAGCGAATCGCTCCTGTTGTCAGGGGCGCAAATATAGCAAATTCGTCGATACCGCGCCAACATATGGTATAATCGCCGCCAGTATCAATTGAGGAGCATTCCATGTCTGCATTTACCCCGGCAAGTGAAGTCTTGCTGCGTCACAGTGATGATTCGAACAAAGCCGTATTCTGTTTGCCGGAGACTTACAGGATGACCTGCCCGCGCGTTAGATACCGCGGCCAGCCGTGCTCATACCCAGCAATTCCACCATTGGCAGGTGTTAAGCCGCCAGATGGGGGATAACGCCCGTTTTAGTCTGGTCGCAACGGCAGATGACGTCGCAGATTGCGATACGCTGATTTACTACTGGCCGAAGAACAAACCGGAAGCCCAGTTCCAGTTGATGAATTTACTTTCTCTGCTGCCGGTGGGCACGGATATTTTTGTCGTTGGCGAGAACCGCAGCGGCGTGCGCAGCGCCGAGCAGATGCTGGCAGATTATGCGCCGTTGAATAAAGTGGACAGCGCTCGTCGCTTGTGGCCTCTATTTTGGTCGTCTGGAAAACAGCCAGTATTTGATGCCGATAAATTCTGGGGCGAATACAGCGTCGATGGCCTGACGGTCAAAACGCTGCCGGGCGTGTTTAGCCGCGACGGTCTGGATGTCGGTAGCCAGTTGCTGCTCTCGACGTTAACTCCGCACACGAAAGGTAAAGTGCTGGATGTCGGCTGCGGCGCGGGCGTGCTTTCGGTTGCCTTTGCGCGCCATTCACCGAAAATTCGTCTCACTCTGTGCGATGTCTCTGCGCCAGCGGTAGAAGCCAGCCGCGCAACACTTGCGGCCAACGGTGTTGAAGGTGAAGTCTTTGCCAGTAACGTCTTTTCCGAGGTGAAAGGTCGTTTTGATATGATCATCTCCAACCCGCCGTTCCACGATGGGATGCAAACCAGCCTCGATGCGGCGCAAACGCTGATTCGCGGCGCGGTGCGTCATCTTAATAGCGGCGGCGAGCTGCGAATTGTAGCGAACGCTTCCTGCCTTATCCGGACGTGCTGGATGAGACATTTGGCTTCCATGAAGTTATCGCGCAAACCGGGCGCTTCAAGGTGTATCGCGCCATTATGACCCGCCAGGCGAAGAAAGGTTAAGTATCTGGCACCTGTCGCCGCATACCGTGTCGGATGCGGCGTACACGCCTTATCTGACCGACAAACGAATTATCCACAATCCGCTGATGGCCATTTTTCCAGCAATTACACCTCCGGCGATAATTAACTATTGACGAAAAGCTGAAAACCACTAGAATGCGCCTCCGTGGTAGCAAGTTCTTTTTAAGAATTGATGGTATGCGAAGGTGGCGGAATTGGTAGACGCGCTAGCTTCAGGTGTTAGTGTCCTTACGGACGTGGGGGTTCAAGTCCCCCCCTCGCACCAATTATCTTTACTTCCTTTCTTGTTTCTTCCCTGTTTTGTCATCCCTGATTCAAATTCATTAGCATCAGCATGATGCCAGCAATAAGCGCCAGGCACGATGGTAGCAAAATGTAATGCCGCAACTGTTTGTGATACAGCATCACCGGCGTCAATACTAATCCCATCAGAATGACAATCCGCCACTGATCCGGCGATAAATCCGCATACATCAGCCCTGCAATCAGCAATCCCGGCAGCAACACTCCCCAGCCACTGCCCAGCGTACGTTGCAACATGGTTTCATCTCTTTCATTGATAATGATAACCAATATCATATGATAATTTTTATCATTTGCAAGCCAGAGAAATCCCTTGCTATCGGGTAAACCTATCGCTAGGATTAGCAATCATTATCATTTAGATTACTATCCGATTATGGCCTATCGTTCCGCACCGCTCTATGAAGATGTTATCTGGCGAACGCATCTCCAGCCGCAGGATGCTGGGCTTGCACAAGCCGTACGGGCGACGATCGCCGAACATCGTGAACATTTGCTGGAGTTTATCCGTCTGGATGAACCCGCACCGCTCCGTGCCATGACGCTGGCGCAATGGTCATCACCGAATACGCTAAGTTCTCTACTGGCGGTCTATTCCGATCATATCTACCGCAACCAACCCTTGATGATCCGCGAGAACAAACCGCTGATCTCACTATGGGCACAATGGTATATCGGCCTGATGGTGCCACCATTAATGCTGGCGCTACTGACGCAGGAAAAAGCATTAGATGTGTCGCCGGAACATTTCCATGCTGAGTTTCACGAAACCGGACGCGTCGCCTGTTTCTGGTCGATGTGTGTGAAGATAAAAACGCAACACCACATTCGCCGCAGCAGCGAATGGAAACGTTAATCAGCCAGGCGCTGGTTCCGGTTGTGCAAGCACTAGAAGCGACCGGAGAGATCAACGGCAAACTTATCTGGAGTAATACCGGTTATTTGATCAACTGGTATCTCACTGAGATGAAGCAACTGCTCGGCGAGGCGACTGTTGAATCGCTGCGCCATGCCCTCTTTTTTGAGAAAACGTTCACGAACGGTGAAGATAATCCACTCTGGCGTACCGTGGTACTGCGCGACGGCCTGCTGGTGCGCCGCACTTGCTGCCAGCGTTATCGGTTACCGGATGTGCAGCAATGTGGCGATTGTACGCTGAAATGAAAGCACTGCCGGGGAAGTAAACCCGGCATCATGCGGATTAATAGGGATGCAACACATTACTTGCTTCGCAATGCCGCATACATAACAGAATATCTGCGGCCTCCAACAACCCTGCATCAGAACTGACGCCCAGTTTCGACATCACATTAAATTTATGTGCACGGATCGTTTTGATATTGCGTTTAAGCTGCTCGGCAATTTGTGTCATTGAGTAGCCACGCGACATAAAGCGCAATATTTCTCTTTCCGTCGGGCTTAGCGTTCGGCTTTGATTAATGTACCACTGATTGTTCAGTCGGTCGGTCGCCTGACGTACACCATTTAATGACAAAAAGAGTTCCTGATGAAAAATCTCCAGCGTTGACGCTTTACTTAATACACCGTCCAGCGGTGATGGCGACAATGAACCGATCAGCCGAGCTTCAATATCATCATCCGCAATAACTAAACGTCGGGTACGCGGAAACTTAATCGCCAGTTCAGTCAGGCAAGATAATCCCTCTCTGCGTTCACTTCTCATGGCAGAAAAAGAAAAAATGACCGCCGCAAACGAGATCCGCGACATGGCATCCTGAAATGACTCCTGACTGGTATAGGTATGGAGCTTATAAGGGTTACCTGCAAACTTTCTGAATAAACTCTCAATACCGATACTGCTCATGACGCATTTTTCTATGAGTGCGACATTTCTCTTCTTAATTCGGCTGTGTTCCATTCTGCGGCATCTCCATAAACAGAAGGCAAGTTAAGTTCTCTTGCACCCTGCGCGCTATTTATCCATGCATACATTTCAGCGTTGCTGTGAATTGCCAGTCGACGCATCGCACTGTTTTTTTGGGCGCTGATAGTTTTATTACTTTTCTTAAGCAATGAAGCTATCTGGTTGATGCCCCATCCTTTACCTAATAGCCGCAGTACCTTGCGCTCTGAAAGAGTGAGAATGACGGAGCGATAGCTAAAATCATGAGTTTCAGTCATTGCCGGAGAGGTCAGCATGGCGCTGATACGCTCTGCGTGCGTATTGCCGGAACGTACGGTCTTGACCAGATTCTCAATGGGTTCAACATCAGACAATAACGTCGCCGTAGGGCACATGAGCAATTCTACTGCCTGGGAATACCAGGAGCGTGACACCATGAAAACCCAGTGAATTTCCCGATATTGCGAGATTAAAGAATAATAATGTTCACAAACAGAACGTGGATCTTCACTTTCACCGGCTAAATCAGCAATGACTAATCCGGAACGACGTAATTGTAATAAGGTAAGGTCCTCCGCAGAGGCGCTGGATATTATTTCATATTCAGGGAAGTGAGTCCTCATGACCTCTTTTAACCCTGCTTGCATAACAGGTATTTTACTGATAACAATTCCATTTTTGCAGCATCCTGGCAACATATTTCCTCCACATCCACTGTCTAAAAATCATGATGGTTTATTCAGGATATTCATTCCTTAAATGTTTCCAGCAAATTAATAGATTAAGCGAATAAATTATCCTTAGCATTCACTTTCATATCAGCATACTCCTGCTGCACAACAACTCCACTGCATGTGTCAGAAGGTTAGCATCAAATGATAACCTAGTGAAATAGCCTGGAGACATTTAAAATATCTACATTAAGTTGTTAGAAATACTTAATGAAAAACAGAATCTTCATTCATTTAATTTATAATTAACTGATATCCCTTCCCGCAGAATGCAAAATCACACAATCAATATTTATTCAATAAAATCTGATAGTTTTAACTTATAAAAATTAAAAAACGCGCCCAGTTATCTTTTATCCTGATTCGTAAATGCTAAACAATAAATTCATTATAGTGATAATATTCATGTGATAATTTGTTTGCGGCGAGAGATAATTCGCTTTTTATCACCGAGCTTCTCCCGATAACCAGGATTAATCAGCGCAATTTTGATCTTAACCTACCGCAAAACAACCGTGCTTCATGATACAAATGGATTCTCATTATCTGAACAATACGCAGCACGTCTATGACAAAGGGCGAGTTATGCAAACTGAGCAACAGCGAGCCGTAACACGGCTTTGTATCCAGTGTGGATTATTTCTTTTGCAACATGGTGCGGAAAGCGCGTTGGTTGATGAGCTTTCCTCACGACTGGGTCGGGCGTGGGAATGGACAGCGTCGAAAGTTCTATCTCTTCGAACGCCATAGTGCTGACAACCATTAAAGATGGGCAATGCCTGACATCGACACGAAAAAATCACGATCGCGGCATTAATATGCATGTGGTGACTGAAGTCCAGCACATTGTGATTCTGGCGGAGCATCATCTGCTGGATTACAAAGGTGTAGAGAAACGATTTAGCCAAATTCAGCCATTACGTTACCCGAGATGGCTGGTAGCCTTAATGGTCGGCCTTTCTTGCGCCTGTTTCTGTAAACTCAATAAAGGTGGCTGGGATGGTGCCGTCATCACCTTCTTTGCCAGTACGGTCGCGATGTATATCCGCCAGCTGCTGGCACAACGTCATCTTCATCCACAGATCAACTTTTGCCTCACCGCTTTCGCCGCCACCACCATTTCCGGTTTGCTTTTGCAACTTCCCACTTTCAGCAATACACCCACTATCGCGATGGCCGCCAGCGTTCTGCTGCTGGTGCCGGGTTTTCCGTTGATTAATGCCGTCGCCGATATGTTTAAAGGCCACATCAATACCGGACTGGCACGCTGGGCGATCGCCAGTCTGCTGACACTGGCTACCTGCGTCGGCGTAGTTGGATGGCACTGACGATTTGGGGCTACGCGGATGGGTGTGATCGAATTTCTGTTAGCGTTGGCGCAGGATATGATCCTCGCCGCCATTCCTGCGGTCGGCTTTGCGATGGTGTTCAACGTTCCCGTGCGGGCGTTACGCTGGTGTGCGCTGCTTGGCTCGATAGGTCATGGTTCCCGAATGATCTTAATGACCAGCGGGCTGAATATTGAGTGGTCAACTTTTATGGCTTCTATGCTGGTCGGCACCATTGGTATTCAATGGTCGCGCTGGTATCTGGCGCATCCGAAGTGTTTACCGTGGCGGCTGTTATTCCTATGTTCCCTGGCATATCGGCTTATACCGCAATGATTTCGGCGGTAAAAATCAGCCAACTAGGTTACAGCGAACCGTTGATGATTACCCTGTTAACCAACTTTCTTACAGCTTCATCAATTGTTGGTGCGTTATCCATCGGTCTTTCCATTCCTGGATTATGGTTGTACCGCAAGCGCCCTCGCGTATAAAATTGCCTCGCTTAAGCACACGGATGAGAGACAGCCTCCTCTCCTCCGTGTGTTACTATAAAAGTTATCTCCCTTCTCGTTCATCGTTCCATATTTGAGAAACAGTATGTCTTCCAGAGTTTTGACCCCGGACGTCGTTGGTATTGACGCCCTGGTACACGATCACCAAACCGTTCTGGCAAAAGCTGAAGGCGGTGTGGTTGCCGTATTTGCTAACAATGCCCCGGCGTTTTATGCCGTCACGCCTGCACGCCTGGCTGAACTGCTGGCGCTGGAAGAAAAGCTGGCGCGTCCGGGAAGCGATGTCGCTCTGGACGATCAACTCTATCAGGAACCGCAAGCTGCTCCCGTAGCTGTACCCATGGGGAAATTCGCCATGTATCCGGACTGGCAACCCGATGCCGACTTTATCCGCCTGGCGGCGCTGTGGGGCGTGGCGCTAAGAGAGCCGGTGACCACCGAAGAACTGGCCTCATTCATTGCCTACTGGCAGGCGGAAGGTAAAGTCTTTCACCATGTGCAGTGGCAACAAAAACTGGCGCGCAGCCTGCAAATCGGTCGTGCCAGCAACGGCGGACTGCCGAAACGAGATGTGAATACGGTCAGTGAACCTGACAGCCAAATTCCACCAGGATTCAGAGGGTAACGATGAAAAACGTTGGCGACCTGATGCAACGCCTGCAAAAAATGATGCCTGCCCATATCAAACCTGCTTTCAAAACGGGTGAAGAGCTACTGGCCTGGCAGAAAGAACAAGGGGCGATCCGCTCCGCCGCTCTCGAACGTGAAAATCGGGCGATGAAAATGCAGCGCACCTTTAACCGCTCCGGTATTCGTCCACTGCATCAGACTGCTCCTTTGAGAACTATCGCGTTGAGTGTGAAGGGCAGATGAATGCGTTAAGCAAAGCGCGCCAGTATGTCGAAGAGTTTGACGGCAACATCGCCAGCTTCATCTTTTCTGGTAAGCCAGGAACCGGCAAAAACCATCTGGCGGCGGCAATCTGCAACGAGCTGCTGCTACGCGGTAAATCCGTATTGATTATCACCGTGGCCGATATTATGTCGGCGATGAAAGATACCTTCAGGAATAGCGGTACCAGCGAAGAACAACTGCTTAACGATCTGAGCAATGTTGATCTGCTGGTGATCGATGAGATCGGCGTGCAAACCGAATCGAAATACGAAAAAGTGATCATCAACCAGATCGTCGATCGCCGCTCTTCTTCCAAACGCCCAACCGGGATGCTGACCAACAGTAATATGGAAGAGATGACCAAGTTGCTGGGCGAACGCGTGATGGACCGTATGCGCCTGGGTAACAGTTTGTGGGTGATCTTCAACTGGGATAGCTACCGTAGCCGGGTAACGGGTAAAGAGTATTAATCCCCGTTTCTGGCGGTATACTGCGACACAATTCCACCTTGAGTAATGATGATGAAAACTGTTAAACATCTTCTGTGCTGTGCCATTGCCGCCAGCGCATTAATTTCCACCGGGGTGCATGCTGCGTCCTGGAAAGATGCGCTCTCCAGCGCCGCCAGCGAACTTGGCAACCAAAACAGCACGACACAGGAAGCGGTTGGTCGCTCGCGTCATTAACTAACTTGCTTAGCAGCGGAAACCAGGCCTTAAGCGCAGATAACATGAACAATGCCGCAGGCATTCTGCAATACTGCGCGAAGCAAAAGCTGGCGTCGGTAACCGATGCGAAACATCAAGAATCAGGTGCTGGGAAAAGCTGGGCCTGAACAGTGAAGAGCAAAAAGAAGACACCAACTATCTGGACGGTATTCAGGGTTTGCTGAAAACCAAAGATGGTCAGCAACTCAATCTGGATAACATCGGAACGACTCCGCTGGCAGAAAAGGTGAAAACCAAAGCCTGCGATCTGGTGTTAAAGCAGGGGCTGAACTTCATTTCCTGAACCGCGAAACGCCGCGTTTTAGCTGTTACCCGGCTGACGCGGCTCTCTCCTGCCCTTTTCCCTGCTCCTGGACGGTTTTCCCCCTGTTACACGGGAAGCGACCGCGATCAAAAAAGTCTGTTTATAAACTAATTCCTAACAACATCGCATTTTTTTGACACTAGAATTGCAGCAATATGGCGACGCCATTACATTGTGCTTCTCAAAAAGCTTAAACGTTGGCTAAACGGCCCGGTTTAGTGAGGATCGCCCGTTGTCAGAACTACTCTCTTTCGCCCTTTTTCTCGCCTCTGTGCTGATTTACGCATGGAAAGCGGGACGTAACACCTGGTGGTTTGCAGCCACATTAACGGTGCTGGGGCTATTTGTCGTTTTAAATATCACCCTGTTTGCCAGCGACTATTTTACTGGCGATGGTATTAACGACGCGGTTCTCTATACCTTAACCAACAGCCTGACCGGTGCTGGCGTCAGCAAATACATCCTGCCGGGTATCGGCATTGTGCTGGGGCTGACAGCGGTGTTCGGTGCGCTGGGCTGGATCCTGCGCCGTCGTCGTCATCATCCGCACCATTTTGGTTACAGCCTGCTGGCGCTCTTACTGGCGCTGGGTTCGGTGGACGCCAGCCCGGCATTTCGTCAGATAACGGAACTGGTGAAATCCCAGTCACGCGATGGCGACCCGGACTTTGCGGCTTATTATAAAGAGCCGTCGAAAACTATCCCTGACCCGAAACTCAACCTGGTTATATCTACGGCGAAGTCTCGAGCGGACCTATTTTGATAACGAAGCTTTCCCGGATCTCACTCCTGAACTGGGCGCGTTGAAAAATGAAGGCCTGGATTTCAGCCACACGCAGCAGCTGCCAGGAACGGATTACACGATTGCGGGCATGGTGGCTTCTCAGTGTGGCATACCGCTGTTTGCCCCCTTTGAAGCAACGCCTCCGCTTCTGTTTCCAGCTTCTTCCCGCAGAACATCTGTCTGGGCGATATCCTGAAAAACTCGGGTTATCAGAACTATTTCGTGCAGGGCGCGAATCTGCGTTTTGCCGGTAAAGATGTGTTCCTGAAATCGCACGGCTTCGACCACTTATACGGCTCAGAAGAGCTGAAAAGCGTGGTGGCCGACCCGCACTATCGCAACGACTGGGGATTCTACGACGATACCGTTCTCGATGAAGCGTGGAAAAAGTTTGAAGAGCTTTCCCGCTCAGGTCAGCGATTCTCACTGTTTACCCTGACAGTCGATACCCATCACCCGGATGGTTTTATCTCGCGTACCTGTAACCGCAAAAAATATGATTTTGACGGTAAGCCGAATCAGTCATTCAGCGCGGTAAGTTGCAGTCAGGAGAATATCGCGACGTTTATCAACAAAATCAAAGCGTCACCGTGGTTTAAAGATACTGTTATCGTCGTCTCTTCTGACCATTTAGCGATGAACAACACGGCGTGGAAATACCTTAATAAACAGGATCGCAATAACCTGTTTTTGTCATCCGTGGCGACAAGCCGCAGCAAGAGACGCTGGCGGTGAAGCGTAACACGATGGATAACGGCGCGACGGTTCTGGACATTCTCGGTGGCGATAACTATCTCGGACTTGGTCGTAGCAGTTTATCCGGGCAGTCAATGTCGGAAATCTTCCTCAATATCAAAGAGAAAACATTGGCGTGGAAGCCGGATATCATCCGCCTGTGGAAATTCCCTAAAGAGATGAAAGAGTTCACCATCGACCAGCAGAAAAACATGATTGCCTTCTCGGGTAGCCATTTCCGTTTGCCGCTGCTGTTGCGGGTTTCAGACAAACGCGTGGAACCGCTGCCGGAAAGTGAATACTCAGCACCGCTGCGTTTCCAGCTGGCCGATTTCGCTCCACGCGACAATTTCGTCTGGGTTGACCGTTGCTACAAGATGGCACAACTCTGGGCTCCGGAACTGGCACTCTCCACCGACTGGTGTGTCTCGCAGGGGCAGCTTGGCGGTCAGCAAATTGTTCAGCATGTTGACAAAACAACATGGAAGGGCAAAACGGCATTTAAAGATACGGTCATCGACATGGCGCGTTACAAAGGCAATGTCGATACGCTGAAGATTGTTGATAACGATATTCGCTACAAAGCCGACAGTTTCATCTTTAACGTCGCCGGTGCGCCGGAAGAGGTGAAACAGTTTAGCGGGATTTCTCGTCCGGAGTCGTGGGGCCGCTGGTCCAACGCACAGCTGGGCGACGAAGTAAAAATCGAGTACAAGCATCCGCTGCCGAAGAAATTTGACCTGGTGATTACCGCCAAAGCATACGGCAATAACGCCAGCCGTCCGATTCCGGTACGCGTAGGCAATGAAGAACAAACCCTTGTGCTGGGCAATGAAGTGACCACCACCACGCTGCATTTCGATAACCCAACCGATGCCGACACGCTGGTAATTGTGCCGCCGGAACCTGTCTCAACCAACGAAGGGAATATCCTCGGACACTCGCCGCGTAAGCTCGGGATCGGCATGGTGGAAATTAAAGTGGTGGAACGTGAAGGGTAATTCCTGACTGATGTGTAGGTCGCATAAGGTGCGACCTACACACCTTCTCCGGCCTACAAAACATCATTGAGAAACAGAAAAAAACAGCGCCCAACACTTCCCCGGACGCTGCATGGCAACTTTAATAATCTCGCCTTATCAGAAAGTAATTACACCCTTAATCAACTCACGATTGTTAATCACATCGCGCTCGTAGGTTTCTGCCAGCGTGGCGAACGGATAGCGATGGGTTAACATCATGTCAGCAGTGATTTTTCCTTCCGCCATCAGTCGACCGACTTTAGCAAAATCTTCCGGCGTGGCGTTGCGGCTGCCATCATCGTCGTTTCTTTTTTATGGAATTCCGGATCGGAGAACTGCAACTCACCTTTAAACAGGCCGACAAATACCACCGTGCCGCCGTGACGAATCAGATTCACGGTGTTATTCATCGCATGTTGATTACCTGTCGCGTCGATCACTTTCTGCGCCAGCGAACCACCAAACTGCGCCCGCAGCTGCGCGTCAAAATCTTCGGCTGACGGGTCCAGCACGGGCAACTCCAGACGCGTTGCCACATGTTCACGGCGCGCCGGACTGGTATCCGCCACCACTACCTGTGCGCCATCGGCTTTAGCGATTGCCGCCGCGCCCAGACCGATTGGCCCCGCCCCGACCACCAGCACCTGCTCGCCGGGAGCAATGGCTGCGCGACGCACCGCATGAGCGCTAATCGCGAAAGGTTCAATCAATGCTGCCGCCTGCGGGTCAATACCGTCTGCGGGCAAAATGTTCGCCACCGGCACGCTCAAATACTCACTAAAACCGCCATACTGATGCACGCCAATGACTGAAATTTTTCACAGCAATTGGTACGCCCGCTTTTACACGCCGGGCATTGCTGACAAGAAATATACGGAATTACCGCAACTTGCTGTCCGATATTAAAATTGTGAATGTTTTTCCTGATTCAATAATCTCCCCACATATTTCATGGCCTAAAACGCGTGGATAACTAAAAATGGTTGATTGCCCGCCCAGGCATGAATATCTGTACCGCAAATCCCGACGGTTTTAATTTTAATTAATGCTTCGTTATCGCCTGGCACCGGTCTTTCCCGGACTGTCCATACTAAATTCTTTATTTCCTGACAAATTAATACTTTCATTGTGGACATGATTCACCGCTCCTTTTATTTTATGACTTTCAGATATCGTCGATTTATAAGAGCGCCTGAATTTACCCATAAAATATGCGGATGATCACGCATAAAAATGTTTTAAATCGGTTTTTAATGCCGGACTGGAGGGAAGAATGAGTCGTTCGCAGAATTTACGTCATAACGTCATAAATCAGGTGATTGAAGATATGGCGAGGGGCAATATTCCTTCTCCGCTGCCTTCACAAAGTGGGCTGGCAGAAATGTATAACATCAGTCGCACTACGGTACGCCACATACTCCAGCATTTAAGCGCATGTGGCGTGCTCACCCTGGTGGGGAAAAATTATGTTATCGCCCGCAAACCCGAACAGAACGATGGATTTGATTGCATCACGGCCTCGCTGAAAGAGCAAAACCGTCTTTTCGAGCAGGCATTTTTCACCATGATTAACCTGCGCCAGTTACGCGCGGGAGAAAGCTTTTCCGAACTTCAGCTGGCGCGAGCGGCAGGCGTCAGTCCGGTAGTAGTACGAGAATATCTTTTGAAATTCGGTCGTTATAATCTTATTCAAAGCGAAAAGCGCGGCCAGTGGAGCATGAAGCAGTTCGATCAATCCTACGCCGAGCAACTGTTTGAGCTACGCGAAATGCTCGAAACACATTCCCTGCAACACTTTCTCAACCTTCCCGATGACGATCCCCGCTGGTTGCAGGCGAAAACCATGCTCGAACGTCACAGGACATTGCGCGACAGCATTGGCAGCAACTTCGGATGTTTTCTCAATTAGACCGTGATTTTCATGCCATGCTGTTATCCGCTGCTGACAACATCTTTTTTAATCAATCACTTGAAATTATCTCGGTGATCTTTCATTTTCACTATCAATGGGATGAAAGCGATCTCAAGCAGCGCAATATCATTGCTGTTGATGAGCATATGACCATTCTCAGCGCCCTGATTTGCCGTAGCGATTTAGATGCAATAACGGCATTGCGAAACCATCTGGATACCGCCAAACAATCAATGATTCGTTCCATCAGGCAACATCACCGATAAATTAAGTACAGATTAAAAACATTGATTCTTGGTTTATATCACTATGTTGTATTAATGCAGTATTAATCCAGGCGATTGTTCTGCCTATAAGGAAATACATAGGGAATAAACGATGCTGGAAGTATTACTCTCAGCCATCATTTAACTCCCTATTACTGGTAGCGATAAAATTATCGGCTATCCATGATTAACGTTTCCAGCACATCTAATTCACTGACTATTTTTGCCAGTGTTTCATCACTGACTTCTTGCCGTGCACGCATCTGGTAAATAGCCGCACGCCTGGCATTTAACGCTGCCAGATTAAATGTTCTTTCCAGCTTCGCGCGCTGCATATGTAAAGAATTATCATTTTCCGACATATCATCTTCGCTACGCCGCATATAACCGATAACTCTGGCCCCTGTTTCCATAATCAACTCGTTGTCGAGGTTTTCTGTACTGGTGCGTAGCAAACGTTGCTCAGTCTTTTGCACACTGAGTATGGCCATTTTGGCCATAAACAGATCGGCAGCTTCCTCTTCTTTTTGCCGGTTATCGCTGAAAATGCCCACATTTTTCCCCAGTAGTAACGGCAGAATAATAATGCCGCAAACCAGCGAAAAGAGGATCACACCTGTGGCGAGAAATACCAGTAAGTAACGCCCGGGAAAAGATGTGCCATCCGGCAGCAATAACGGGATAGAAAGCACCCCCGCAAGCGTGATGGCTCCGCGCACCCCCGCAAAGGTCGCCAGCAGCATATGACGCGTTTTATATCCAGCAAACAGCATCGGATGTTTGCCGGGTCGTTTACGGCTATACAGACGCATCAGCCAAAGCCAGCCCAAGCGCACAACCATTAACGCCAGGTAGATCCAAATGACATCAAGGAGCAGCGATCCGGTGTCTACCAGTGGATCGTTTTCTGCACGGATCAGTGATTCCGTAATAATGCCCGGCAGTTGTAAGCCTAAAATCAGAAACACCATGCCGTTAAAGACATATTCAAGCATCGACCAGCTACTTTTAGCTTTAATTCTCAGGCGAATAGGCGCGTGGTGGACTACGCCAATGCGACTGGTTGTTAACCCCGCGGCGACAGCGGCAAGAATGCCAGATAAGCCAAAATGTTCCGCAACCAGATAAACAATAAACGGCAACAGAAGCATCAATACAATCTGAATGGAAGGTTCATCGTGAGCATATCGACTGATCAACAGCAGCCCTTTGCCATATAACCAGGTAACAGCGATCCCCACGCAATACCGCCCAACGCAACGACAAAAAACGCAATGGTTGCGCCATGAACGCTGAATTCCATCGTTCCCATCGTCACTGCAACAGCAAATTTCAACGCCACCAAGCCGGAAGCATCATTCATCAACGCTTCGCCTTCGAGCACTTCCTGGATGTTTTTGCTGATACGCCCTTTCCCGACAATCCCCAGCAACGCCACGGCATCGGTAGGCGACAACACGGCGGCTAATGCGAAAGCAGCGATGAGCGGCACATTCGGTAAGAGTAAATGAATCACATAGCCGACACCAAAAATAGTGATTAGCACCAACACAAGCGCCAGGCTGACAATTTCCCGACTGTGCTTGATCAATTCTTTAGGTTGTATTTTTGAGCTTTCAGCAAACAACAAGGGGGGTATAAACAATAAGAGAAAAAGTTCAGGATTGAATTCCACATGCAGACCAAATATGGGCTGGGCCAGTATAGCGCCAGCGGCAATCTGGATTAAAGGAAGTGGTATCTGAACAGGAGACAGACGCGTAAGCACGCTGGTTAATGATACTACCAACGTAAGAATTAAAATTGTTAAAAGTATTTCCATATAATAAACAGGCTTCCTCATTCATAAATAATGGATATTATTAATTTAACTTCATAAAAAGCGCCCTGGTTAGCACTTAACGTTAATCATTAATCACAGCGTTCACTCACATGCTCAGGAGGAAACCAGTGAGATGAGTTTTCCCGTTGATAACAAATTCACCATGTGAATATTTACTACCTTTAACCGTTGTAACGAATCATCCGTTACTCTTTGATCTCCTTGCCGAACAAGTTGTTTAGTGAATGATGGCTTTCTTTTAACGTCAGCATGAATTATACGTTCAGCAAATGTATTAAATCAGCACTAAATAAATTTAATGGATACCACCATTCTGCGTCAACACTTAGTTTTATCTGTAAAAATAGCCGCAGCCAAATTAATGCTTTTATTTTTAATAAATCATCAACCGAATAAGAGATCTTATCAGCGGTAACTAAACTCATCAGTGGGTGTTCCTTGTAACGTCATACATTACATAACTTTAAGATATACAATCAAAAAATGCATTAAAAACCGATTAAAAGCAGCAAAGTATTACCCGGTGCACGAATTTATGACACATTTGCAGCCATTCCGCTATTCACTGACTACTTTTCAGTAATGACTGCTTTTTCATAAGGTTTCACTCCCGACAACAATGTTGGAGTTTTATTTCCTTAGCATGGAGTAAGTAAAGATGAGCAAAATAATAGCGATGCTAATTACTGTCAGTACCCTTTTTTTACCGTCAATAATCCAGGCAAAACCTATTTCGATAAAAGTTGCCTATGAAAATAACCCTGGAGAACCCCTGGATGTGGTCATGCGTTACTGGGCAGACCTATTAAATAAAAAAAGTAATGGCGAAATAACACTTGCGCTCTATCCAAGTTCCCAATTGGGCTCAAAACAGGATGTCACCGAGCAAGCCATGATGGGCATGAATGTCATAACCTTGAGTGATGTGGCCTTTCTTGCCGATTATGAACCGATTTGGGTATTTTGTTTGGACCGTATCTGACTGACGATCCGCAAAAACTGTTCAAAATATATGAAAGCGACTGGTTTAAACAAAAAAATGAAAGTCTGAAGAAAAAGGGAATTCATGTGGTAATGAATAATTATCTCTATGGCACTCGACAGATTATTTCGAAAAAACCCATTCGCACTGTTGACGATCTCGCAAGCTTAAAAATTCGTGTTCCTAATAACGTCATGCAAATAAAAGCCATTCAGGCGATGGGGGCAACACCAACTCCCATGCCATTAGGCGAAGTTTATCCCGCATTAACCCAGGGCGTTATTGACGGCGTAGAAAACCCAATTTCAGTGCTGCAAGGGCAAAAACTGTATGAGCAGGCAAGATATCTGACAATGGTTAACTACCTGACAAATACCTCAGTATGGATAGGTGGTGAAGCCTTCTTTAGCACCCTTTCACCAGAACAACTGGAGATGATCCACCAGACCGGCTATGAAGCGGGTGTCTATAGCCAGAAACTCACTCTTGAACGTGATGCCGAAATGTTGAAAACCATGCAGGCAGCGGGCGTCGAAGTGATCTATCCCGATACTGGACATTCCAGAAGAAAGCACGCGAAGTTTACTCTCAATTCCCGGAATGGACACCAGGTCTGTACGAAACCATTCAACAGCAACTGCAATAAGCATTAATGCTCAGCGTCCTGCCTCATCTCTCTTAGGCAGGACACGCACTAACAGGAGGTTTCATGCGTCTTTTTGGCAAAGTGGCAGAATTTAGTGCTGCCTTTGCGCTATTCGTTCTGGTTGTGATGACAATTGGAGCGGTATTTATGCGTTATTTCATCGGCCAACCGCTTCAATGGACAGAAGAAATGTCGGGAATGCTGATGATTTGGGTGGTGATGTTAGGTGGAGTAGTGGCGGAACGTGACAGGGCGCACCTGACCATTCCCTTCCTGATGGAGATGCTTCCAGGCAAGCTCAGGCGTGTTATTGCAGTACTGGTCGCCGTTCTCTCCATCGCACTGCTGCTGTATATGGCCTGGCTGGGCTACCGACTAGCCGAAATGGCGCAGTTTAAAGTGACACAAATTCTGAAGGTTTCCTGGTTCTGGATCGATCTGGCGGTCCCTGTCGGTGCACTGGCAACGGCTATTTATACCCTCTACTGGTTAATACACGATATAAAACAATCCGATAGCGGAGACAAAATGCAATGAGTTGGTTATTGATTATTCCGCTAATGATCGTCTGTTTGTTTCTCAACATTCGGGTCTATCTGGCGATGTTTATTGGCATCATCGCTTACTTTTTATTCTTCTCCAGCGTACCGATTGAAATTGCCGTGCAAAGACTGATCGCGCCAACGCAAAGCCCATCATTGCTGGCAATTCCGTTTTTATCTTGCTCGGCACACTAATGAGCTACACCGGCATTGCCGAACGCATCCTGCACATTGCCAATGTTCTGGTGGGGAAAATGCGCGGCGGACTGGGCGTGGCAAACATTCTCGTCAGCACCATGATGGGCGGCGTCAGCGCCTCTAACCTTGCTGACGCGGCGATGCTGTCGCGCATGATGGTGCCGGAGATGGAGCGTAAAGGCTACAATCGCGCGTTTGCCGCCGCCATTACCGCTGGTGGCTCGTTAGTCACCCCGATCATACCGCCGGGAATAGCCTGATTATTTACGGTCTGGTTGCCGACGTCTCTATCGGAAAAATGTTTATCGCCGGACTGGTACCTGGTTTGCTATGCGCAGTCGTATTGATGTTTACCGTCTACCTGGTCGCCCGCAAAACTAACGCCAAACCCTCGCGTGAAAGCTGGCCTACGGGCAAAGAGGTGGTGTTCTCGCTGGGACAGGCCTGGCCTGCGCTGTTCCTCATTTTTGCTGTGGTGGGTGGTATTCGCGCTAACATTTTCACCCCAACAGAAGCAGGCGCAGCAGCGGTGTTAATCGTGCTGGCGATTGGCTTTTTTATCTATCGTGAAATGCGGATTTCTCATGTCGTCAAAGCATTGGGCGAAACGGCACGCGCTACCGCATCGGTGATGCTGGTAATCATGGCCAGCGCCGCGTTGGGATGGATTTTCTCAATGGAACATGCTGGTGTCGCAGTGGCGAATTTTGTGACTTCGCTGACCGAAAATAAATATATGTTCCTGTTGATTATCAACATATTGCTGCTGACGCTGGGGATGTTTCTTGAAGGAAACGCCATTTTGCTGATCCTGGTACCACTATTAAAACCGGTGGTCGAACACTTTGGCATCGATCCGGTGCATTTTGGCATCATCATGATCTTCAACCTGTCGATTGGCGCATTCACGCCACCGGTAGGTACCGTGATGCTGCTGGTATGTAACATCACGCAAGTTTCGGTGGGAAATTTCTTTAAACAATCCCTACCCCTACTGGCGGCTCTCCTGTTAATGCTAATGCTGGTGACATATATCCCGGCGATTTCACTGTTCCTGGTTTAATAATAAAAACGCCGGATGAAATACTCATCCGGCGTCATTGCGTTAAAACGTTTCCCAGTTCTCCTCGCTATCTGCCACAGCCATTTTACGCGGCGTAGCTGGCGTCACGGTTTTTACCACAGCCGATGTTTCACGCTGATGTTGCTGAATCCGGAACACTGCCACAGCTTCGGTCAGGCGACTGGCCTGCTCTTCCAGCGCGGCGGCGGCGGCG
>ENA-OQDE01000686-OQDE01000686.1-human-gut-metagenome-genome-assembly--contig:-NODE-686-length-18023-cov-3.267211_pt1 | contig 18023 bp, 25 predicted proteins | sample MGYA00242768_ERZ504595 | MGnify/ENA primary metagenome ERZ504595 (study PRJEB26092, sample SAMD00036307) | human gut metagenome | host: Homo sapiens | study: EMG produced TPA metagenomics assembly of...
CGCAGAAAAAATGCAGAGTGGTTCCTGTGTTGTTATGACAGTATTAGAGGGAGAATCGGCAGGAAGGAAATTACTTGTGACAGAGCCGGTGGAGCAATATGAGGGACATGCAGTGTTTTGTGAGCGTGCAGGTTCTTTGCCCAGGCTGGTGATCTGCGGAGGCGGTCATGTGTCCATACCTATGATCCGGATGGGGAAAATGCTGGGATTTCAGGTGACGGTTCTTGAGGATCGTCCCAAATTTGCGGACAATGCAAGAGTGGCAGGCGCGGATGTGGTGATCTGCGATTCTTTTGAGCATGGACTTGAAAGCATATCAGGAGGAGAAGATACATATTTTATTATTGTGACAAGAGGACACCGGTATGATGAAGTGTGTCTGGGAGCAATCGTAGAGAAGCCAAATGCTTATATTGGAATGATGGGCAGCCGCCGCAGAGTGGCGATCGTCAAAGAAGAGCTTTTTGAGCAGGGACATGAACGTGAGAAGCTGGATGAGGTGTACACACCGATTGGTCTGAAGATCGGCGCTGAGACACCGGAAGAAATTGCGGTGTCTGTTATGGCAGAAATCATTCAGGTGAAACATGAAAAAGCAGAAGGATGCGGATATTCCAAAGAATTGTTGGAGGCGCTGTGTGATGAGGACTGTAAAAAGCAGAAAAAAGTACTTGCAACGATCATTTCCAGAAAAGGATCTGCACCGAGAGGCGTGGGAACAAAAATGCTGATCCTGGAGGATGGACACTGATCGACACGATCGGAGGCGGATGCGCGGAAAGTGATGTGATCACAAAAGCACTGCTGATGATGCGGGAAGAAAAAGTGCGGTTTCAGATTTGTATGGTGGATATGACAAGGGAAGCTGCAGAAGAGGAAGGGATGGTCTGCGGCGGACGGATTGAAGTAATGCTGGAACGAGTTTAGTATCGTTACTGTTCACAGTGACTTCATATACAGGATTCATTTTTCATGGAAGAGCTGTTGACATTCAAAATAGGGAATGTTAATATAAATTTAACATAGTGAAAGCAATAATTGTGCGAATTGCATAAAATGGTGCTTATATAGGTTCATAATTGGTTGGACGTATCTACCAGCTGCCGCAAACAGCTGACTATAAGCAGAGTGGGATGGGAAGTCCCGGTCTGTAGTCGGGCGGAAAGAGTAGGAGGTCAGTCAATGAATGAACCTGTTTTTATATTAAAAGGGAATATTGTATACAGCAAAAATAAAGATGAACTAAGGATCTTAAAGGATCACTATCTGATCAGCGAAAGCGGTCTGGTCAAGGGGGTTTTTGAGAAAGTGCCTCCAGAATATGCACAGGTATCGGTATCTGATTATGGGGAGTGTCTGATTATTCCGGGACTGACAGATCTGCATGTGCATGCTCCGCAGTATACATTCCGGGCAATGGGAATGGATATGGAGCTTTTGGAATGGCTGGAGACGAATACGTTTCCGGAGGAGGCAAAATATCAGGATTTGGAGTATGCCCGGCGTGCATATCGTATCTTTACTGACAATCTAAAGAGAAGTGCAACGACAAGAGCATGTATTTTTGGAACGATCCACAGAGACGCCACACTGCTTTTAATGGATCAGCTGGAACAAAGCGGACTGGTGACGTATGTGGGAAAAGTGAATATGGATCGCAACTGTCCGGATTATCTCAGAGAGGAATCGGCAGAAGAATCAGGGATTCAGACAGTGGAATGGATCAAGGATGTATTGCATAAAAAATATCAGAATACCATGCCGATCCTGACGCCAAGATTTACACCGAGCTGCAGTGATGAACTGATGGAGAATTTAAAGAAAATTCAGATGTATTACCAGATTCCGGTACAGTCACACTTATCAGAAAATCCGGGAGAGATTGCCTGGGTGAAGGAGCTTTGCCCGTGGTCGGAGTTTTACGGGGATGCTTATGACAGATTTGGATTGTTTGGGGCAGACTGCAAAACCGTAATGGCGCACTGTGTGTATTCCGGAAAAGAAGAGCGGCAGCGAATGAAAGAAAACGGAGTATTTATCGCCCATTGTCCGGAATCCAATATGAACTTGTCATCGGGGGTGGCGCCGGTTCGGACATTCCTGGAGGAAGGACTGCATGTGGGAATTGGAAGTGATGTGGCAGGGGGCTCCACAGAAAATCTGTTCAAAGCAATGGCGCTTGCAATCCAGGCCTCCAAGCTGCGCTGGAGGATGCAGGATGACAGTTTAAAACCACTGACATTGGAGGAAGTATTTTACATTGCCACAAAAGGCGGCGGTGAATTCTTTGGAAATGTGGGAAGCTTTGAACCGGGATTTGAACTGGATGCAGTTGTCCTGGATGACACAAGAATTGTGCATTCGCAAAATCTGGATGTGAGAGCACGTCTGGAGAGAATGATTTATCTGGCAGATGAGAGAGAAGTACGTGCGAAATACGTGCGAGGCAGAGAAATCTGTCTGCAATAAAAATAGGGAATGTCAAAATAAATTGCGGAGGTGACGTATCATGGAGGAAAGAGAACATGTGGTCGGCAAGAGTGTAACGAGAGTGGATGCTTTGGAAAAAGTGACCGGACGGGCAAAATATACGGAGGATCTGTGTGATAAAAGCGCTTATATTGCGCGGGTACTGCATGCGAATATCGCTCATGGAATCGTAAGATCAGTGGATACCAGTGAGGCGCAAAAACTTTCCGGGGTTGTAAAGATCGTGACTTGCTTTGATGTGCCGAAATATTATTTCCCGACCGCGGGACATCCGTGGTCTACGGATCCTGCACATCAGGATGTCAAAGACCGCCTGCTTTTAACGGAGCATGTGCGGTTTTACGGGGATGATGTGGCAGCAGTTGTTGCGGAGAATGAAGTGGCAGCAGCTCAGGCGCTGCGGCTGATCAAGGTGGAGTATGATCCCCTTCCGTTTGTGCTGGATGTACAAAAGGCAATGGAAGAGGACGCTCCGCAGCTTCATGAAAACTATCCGGGAAATGTATTGAAACACACTTCGATCCACAAAGGGGATTTTGAAAAAGCAAAAGAAGAGCCGGGGCTGATCAAAGTGGAGGGCTGGTATCAGACACCGACCGTGCAGCATTGTCATATCGAGAATTTTATCTGTTATGCGTATATGGAACAGGCAGGTACGTGATCGTCTCTTCTACGCAGATTCCTCATATCTGCAGGCGGGTTGTCGGGCAGGCGCTTGGAATCCCATGGGGAAATGTGCGGGTGATCAAGCCATACATAGGAGGCGGTTTTGGAAACAAGCAGGACATTTTATATGAACCATTGTGTGCATATCTGTCACAGACAGTCGGCGGACGGCTTGTAAAGCTGGATGTGTCACGGGAAGAAACGTTTGTATGTAACCGGGTACGCCATGCTATCAGGACACATCTGATCTCTTATGTGCGTCCAAATGGTGAGATCGCTGCAAGAAAAGCGGAGTGCTTTTCCGATCAGGGGGCGTATGCATCTCATGGACACAGCATTGGAGCAAAGGCTCTTGGATCTTTCCCGCAGCTGTATCCGTGTGAGAACTTTGAGGGAGATGTGTACACGATATTTACCAACAAACCGGTATCAGGAGCTATGCGCGGGTATGGAATCCCGCAGGCGATGTTTGCGATGGAAAGCCATACGGATGACATTGCGGTAAAACTTGGGATTCCACCGTATGAATATCGCTGGAAATATCTGATGCCAAAAGGATATACGGATGGATTTTCAAAAAATGTCAATTATTATGATACCTTCAGGGAATGCATGGAAAAAGGCAGTGTCAGTGTAGATTATGAGCGAAAACGTAGAGAATATGCACAACAAACCGGGATATCCGCAAAGGAATCGGAATGGCGGCATTCTGGTACAATACTGGTGTCTGGCCGATTTCTCTGGAGACATCCTCCTGCCGTATGGTCATGAATCAGGACGGTTCGATTCAGGTGCAGGTAGGGGAGACGGAGATTGGACAGGGCGCAGATACTGCATTTGCGCAGATGGCGGCAGAGACACTGGGGATTCCGTTTGATATGGTTCATGTGATGACCATGCAGGATACGGATATCACACCGTTTGGTCTTGGAGCTATGCGTCCAGGCAGACCTATATGGCTGGATTTTCCATTCGGCAGACAGCAGAGCTGTTAAAAGTCATATTTTGGATACGGCAGTGGAAATGACGCGGCAGATGAAAGAAAATCTGGATATTATAGATGGAAACATTGTGCGTACGACAGACGGCAGTGTTCTAATGTCATTGGGTGAGCTGGCAACAGAAAAACTCTACAGCCTGACTAACTGCGGACATCTCACGGCAGAGAGTACCTATCAGATCAAAAACAATGCCTACTCTTTCGGCTGTACCTTTGCGGAGGTAGAAGTGGATATTCCGGGATGCAGGGCCACACTGACGAATATCGTCAATGTACATGACTGCGGAAGGCTGATCAATCCGGCGCTGGCGGAAGCGCAGGTGCATGGAGGCATGAGTATGGGAATTGGATTCGGACTTTCCGAAGAGCTGAAATTTGATGAGAAAACGGGAAAACCTTTGAACAATAATCTTCTGGACTATAAGATGGCCACATTTGAAGATCATCCCGATCTGCATGGGGAGTTTGTGGAAAATTATGAGCCCACCAGTGCTTACGGAACGAAAGCTCTCGGAGAACCGCCGGTATGTTCGGTTGCGCCGGCGATCCGCAATGCGATTTTAAACGCAACCGGATCAGGGCTCAATGAGCTTCCGATGAATCCGCACAGGCTGTTTGTAAAATTCCGGGAAGACGGATTGATTTAATGGGGAAAGGTCGTGAACGAATATGTATGATATCAAAGCGCTCCATGAAGCAGAAAATGTACAGGATGCCATCTGCCTTCTGACAGAGCATCCGCAGGCACAGATCATTGCAGGGGGAAGTGATGTGCTGGTCCAGATCCGTGAGGGAAAGCGGGCAGGAGTGGAACTTGTCAGTATTTATGGGCTGGATGAATTAAGAGGAGTGAGTCTGGAAGAAGATGAGACGCTCAGAATCGGATCACTCACCAGTTTTTCCCATATCACAAAAAATGAACTCATCCAGAAATATATTCCCGTCCTTGGGGAAGCGGTGGATATGGTGGGAGGTCCTCAGATCCGCAATATCGGGACTATCGGAGGAAACACATGTAATGGTGTGACTTCCGCAGATTCGGCATCTACGCTGTTTGCGTTGGATGCGATCATAGAACTGACAGGCCCGGAAGGCATCAGAAGACTTCCCATCCGAGAGTTTTATATCAAAGCCGGAAAAGTGGATATAAGACAGGGAGAGCTTCAGACCGGGATTTTGATTCCAAAACAATCATATCAGGGATACCGGGGACATTATATTAAATATGCCATGAGAAACGCCATGGATATCGCAACCCTCGGATGTTCTGCCAATGTAAAGCTTTCAGAAAATAAGACAGTGATTGAGGATGTCCGGATTGCGTATGGTGTGGCGGGGCCGATCCCGATGCGTGCAGTTCATGCAGAAGAAACTGGACGGGGAAAAGAAGTATCTGCACGGACACTGGAAGAAATCGCGGAGCAGGTGCTTTTAGATATCCATCCAAGGGACAGCTGGAGAGCAAGCAAGGCGTTCCGGGAGCATATCGCAAGAGTTTTGTGTCAGCGTGTTCTAAAAGAGTCGATTGTCAGGGCAGGAGGTGTCATCCATGAGTGAGAAGCAGTATAAACTGGTAAAATGTACCATCAACGGAGAATACAGGGAGACCATGGTGGATGTCCGCGCATCACTGACGGATATGCTGAGAAATGATTATCGGCTGACCAGTGTAAAAAAAGGCTGTGAAGTCGGAGAATGCGGAGCCTGTAATGTGATTATTGACGGTGAGTGTTTTAACTCCTGCATTTATCTGGCAGTATGGGCAGACGGGAAAAATATCCGGACACTGGAGAGCCTTCTGGGACCGAATGGAGAGTTGTCAGATATCCAGCAGGCGTTTATTGATGAGACTGCGGTACAATGCGGATTCTGCACACCGGGAGTGATCATGAGTGCAGTGGAGATTTTAGAGTCAGGCAAAGAATATACAAGAGAAGAATTACGGAAACTTTTATCCGGACACCTGTGCCGCTGTACCGGATATGAAAACATTTTGAATGCGGTACAAAAGACCATGTACAAACGACTGGGAAAAACTGAAAATTAGGATTTAGGTGCTGTCGCATAAGTTCTTTTTGGAAATCTGGACACAATATCTGTAAAAAGAAAGGACAGATTATGAAAAAGAATATGGCTGGATTGATTCTGGTACTATTTGCGATAGCACTTTTATGACCGGATGTGAGAAAAAGCGCAGGAAAAAGAAGAAGCGCAGGAGGCGTCTGCCAGACAGCTGGTGATCCAGAAACAGACGCAGACAGAAATCGCAGAAAAAAAGATCGAAGAAAAAAGACGAGAGCTGCCCAAGCAGGCACAGATCGAAATGGAAGTGATCCTGCAGAAGCCGGAACTACCGACCGGGTGTGAAAGTGTTGCGCTGACTATGGTTTTGAAACAGAAAGGATATCCAATCGAAAAAACCACGATTGCAGAAGAATATCTGATCTACAATCGGGACAACTATGCATCCGGGTATGTGGGAGATCCCTCTACGTATGGAGGAGTGGGCATCTATCCGCCAGGACTTGTAAATACGGCAAACCGCTTTTTGAAACAGCGATATCAGCAGCATACAGCGTATGATGTCAGCAAGCTGAGTCTGGAGGAGCTGTTTCCGTATGTGGCAGCTGGAAATCCGGTGCTTTTGTGGCTGACATCAGATCTGGAAGATCCCTATTTTCGAGCCAGAGTGTAGAGTATGGAGGGGATTCATATCGATGGTACTGGAATGAACACTGTGTGGTGCTTGGTGGATACAATCTGGAAAAGCAAAGCGTGACGTTGTTTGATCCCTGAAGGGGAAAGTAGAGGAATCTCTTGAGCGGGTAGAGGAAATTTATGATCAGACAGGGAAATATGCAATGACGGTATACTAAAAACATCTGTGGAGAACAAAAAATAAAGTTCTTCACAGATGTTTTTTATGGTCTGCTGTGTGATTCAATATGATTTTTGATCGCTTCAAAACTTTCTTTGCTGATGATGTGTTCCATGCGGCAGGCATCTTCTGCGGCAATAGCTTCATCTACCCCAAGCTGTGTCAGCCATGCAGTCAGAAGCTTGTGACGCTCATAAATCATATCGGCAATGGCTTTTCCTGATTCGGTAAGATAGATAAATCCTTCCTTCGTAACCGTGATATGTTCTTTCTCACGAAGATTCTTCATGGCAACACTGACGCTGGATTTTTTGAATCCCAGTTCTTCAGCGATATCAACAGAGCGTACAACCGGACGTTTCTGACTTAAGATCAGAATCGTTTCCAGATAATTTTCTGCAGATTCGTTTGTCTTCAATGTATGCACCTCGTTTCTCGTTAAATTGTCTTTAGTATATCATATTTTAGAAGAGACGGCAAACACTATAATGTTATTGACAACTTATTGGCGTTAGAATATACTAACTAATGAGAAAAAATAGTCAGTAACAGATTCAAAAGGAAAGGGGAGCGGACTGTGAATGCTGTGAAAATGCAAAGAGAGATGATTTTGCAGAGATTGAAAGAGCAGGGATGCAGGATTACAAAGCAAAGATTGGCTCTCATTGACATTATTTTAGAAAATGAGTGCTCCAGCTGTAAAGAAATTTATTATAAAGCTGTCAGAATGGATGAGAAGATTGGGATTGCCACGGTATACAGAATGATAAATATGCTGGAAGAAATCGGAGCGATCAGCAGAAGAAACATGTATAAAGTAGAATGTCCCGGGGCTTGTCCGAAAGAAGATGCCTGCGTTGTTGTGTTGGATGATGAAAGCGTGTGCCGGATTTCTCCTCAGAAATGGAAAGCTATCGTAGAAGAGGGGCTGCAGGCATGCGGATATCTTCATAACCGGAAAGTGGTATCTATTTCTTTTAATCAGGAACAGTGCATGAAAGGCATGATCTGAGAGAAAAAATAAAAAAGAGATTGACAAATGAAAGGGATAAGAATAAACTGAATAATGTTAGGAACACCTAACACATAATAGTTTTGAAATATAAAAGTTAGTATTGGCTGGAAAGGAGAGATTATGATGCCTTTGACGATGGCAGCAGCAAACGAAATTAATTATATTAAGAAGTCGGAGGAAACAGTGAAGTGAAACGTCACCTGGAAACTCTTGGATTTGTAGCCGGAGGAGAAGTGCGGGTGATTTCTCAGTTAAATGGAAATCTGATCGTAAGCATCAAAGATTCCAGAGTCGCGATCAGCAAAGAGATGGCAAACAAGATCATGGTCTAAAGGAGGAAGAGGGAAAATGAAGACATTGCGAAATATTGCCGTGGGTGAGACTGCAAAAGTGAAACGGCTTCATGGCGAGGGTGCCTTAAAACGCCGTATCATGGATATGGGAATTACAAAAGGCAGCCAGATTTATGTACGCAAGGTGGCTCCGCTTGGTGATCCGGTCGAGATCACGATCCGCGGATATGAATTGTCTTTGCGAAAAGACGATGCGGACTGTATTGAGATGGAGTAAAGAAAGGAAAGGGAGAGAGTGATGGCGATTAAAATTGCTTTGGCAGGAAATCCAAACTGCGGAAAAACGACGATGTTCAATGCTCTGACAGGTGCCAATCAGTATGTTGGAAACTGGCCGGGAGTTACGGTGGAAAAGAAAGAAGGAAAATGTAAGGAGAATAAGGATGTAATTGTAACAGACCTTCCGGGAATTTACTCTTTGTCTCCATATACACTGGAGGAAGTGGTAAGCCGTGACTATTTATTAAAAGAAAAGCCGGAAGCGATCATCAATCTGGTGGATGCCACAAACATTGAACGAAATCTGTATCTGACAACACAGCTTTTAGAGCTTGGAATTCCGGTTGTAATTGCGCTGAATATGGCGGATCTGCTGGAAAAGAATAAAATCAGCATCGATACAAAAGCGCTGGAAAAAGAACTGGGATGTAAGGTAGTCAAGACTTCAGCATTAAAGGGAACCGGAATTCACGAAGTAGTGAAAGAGGCTGTCACAGCAGCGAAAAAAGAAAGCATTGTTTCAGGAAAAATAAAGTTTTCAAAGGATACCGAAGCGGCTGTTTCCGAGATGGAAGGACAGTTGCCTTCATCCGTTTTAAAAGAACAGAAAAAATGGTATGCGATCAAGCTGCTGGAGCGCGATGCGAAAGTACTGGAGCAGTTAAAACTGACTGCATCTGTACAGAATCAAGTAGAAAAAATCGCTGCCAGACTGGAAGAAAAGCTGGATGATGATACAGAATCTATTATCACAAATGAGCGTTATGAGGCAATCACACATGTAGTAGAAAAATGTGTAAAGAAGCCAAAAGAAAAACTCTCGACTTCAGATAAAATCGACCAGATTGTGACAAACAGGATACTGGGACTTCCAATCTTTCTTGGCGTGATGTATGTTGTATATGCGATTGCAGTAATGACCATTGGAACTTATGTGACGGACTGGACCAATGATGTACTGGTAGTAGCGATTCAGGATGCGGCGGCATCCGGACTGCAGGCGATCGGTACAGCAGCATTTCTGGAAGATCTGATCGTAAACGGAATTATCGGCGGACTTGGTGCAGTACTTGGATTCCTTCCGCAGATGGCGATTTTGTTTGTATTGCTCTCTATTCTGGAAGATTGTGGATATATGGTGAGAGTTGCCTTTGTCATGGACCGTATTTTCCGTAAATTCGGACTTTCAGGAAAGAGTTTTATTCCACTTTTGATTTCATCAGGATGTGGAATTCCTGGAATTATGGCATCCAAGACGATTGAGAATGACAATGACAGACGACTGACAATTATGACATCTACATTTGTACCTTGTGGTGCAAAGCTTCCGGTTATTGCTTTGATGGCTGGTGTGATCGGTTCAGAGGCAACGGGATTTCCGGCAGGAGCTCTGACATTTATCATGTACGTGATCGGTGTTGCGGCAGTGCTGGTTTCCGCAATTATTCTGAAAAAGACAAAACCGTTCCACGGAGATGCGGCACCGTTTGTAATGGAGCTTCCGGCATATCACCTTCCACAGGCGAAGACAGTACTGATCCATACATGGGAAAGACTCAAAGGATTTATCAGAAAAGCCGGAACGATCCTGCTGCTTGCTTGTATCGTAATGTGGTTCCTTGGAGGATATGGATTTATAGATGGAAGCTTTGGGGCAGTAGAGGATTCTGCAGACAGTATTCTGGCATCCATCGGAAGTGTGATCGCAGTGATCTTTACACCGCTTGGATTTGGAAAATGGCAGCCGGTGGCAGCTTCTCTTTCCGGATTCTCAGCAAAAGAAGCAATCGTAACGACAATGGGAGTTCTGGCAAATGTAGCCGGAGATACAGAAGACCCGGCAGTTGTGGCACACGGTGTCGCAACATGGTTCCCGTCAGCGGCAGCCGGATTCAGTTTCCTACTCTTTAACCTTTTGGATTCGCCGTGTCTGGCAGCAATCGCTACCATGGCAAAGGAACTCAATGACAGAAAATGGTTCTGGTTTGCAATCCTGTTCCAGAACGTATTTGCATACGTAGTAACATTTATGGTATATCAGATCAGTGGTGTTGCGACAGGTGCGCTTACATTTGGAGCATCTACAGTAGTTGCGATTCTGCTGCTGGCAGTTGTCTTATATCTGTTATTCAGAAAAGATCCGTATAAAGGAAAAGCCGTGAGTGTAAAGCGTTCTGTGGCAGAAGCCTAAAGGAGAAAAAATGGGCGGAATAAAATCGGTAGTATCTATGGGATACGCGGTATTGTTTGTAATACTTCTTTATTTAATTGGCATTGGAATCTCGAGTCTGATACAATATATAAAAAAGAAATTTAGAAGGTGATAATCGTGAATGCAGCAACATGTATTATTTTGATCATTTTAATTGTAATTGTTTCGTTTTCAATCCGTGCGACGATCCGTGATCGGAAAAAGGCGGATGTGCAGGGTGCTCCGGATGCGGCGGAAGTTGCGGCGGATGTCACAGTGAAGTGGAACAGACAAAGAAATCCGAGTAAATAAAAGCAGAATGAAAAGTGTGGTATCAGCAGAGTGTAACATCTTGAAAAATGGCACTGTGATATCGCACTTTTTTAAAATTAACAGTTGATAAAATTTCTCGATAAAAGGATTTTAGATTGACGGATGAAAATCAGGGTTCTAGAATGAGCGTAATGTAACCAGAAAGTACAAGTGATCGATGGATTGTAGAAAGAAGGGAAACAGATGAAACAACACCGATTTTGGGCGTGGGCAACAGTATGCTGCGCAGTAATGGTATTTTATACCGGTTACAAACATAAGTAAGATAGAAAAAGAGAGTCAGTTTACAGGAGGAAGAAAAGATGTTAGATGTATTTAAAATGAAAAAATTAGGAATTTTTGCAGGTGGTGTTTTATTCGGAACAGCAGGAGTGAAGCTGTTATCAAGCAAAGATGCAAAAAAAGTGTATACAAATTGTACAGCTGCAGTGCTTCGTGCAAAAGATTCCGTTATGAAGACAGCATCCACTGTACAGGAAAATGCAGAAGATATTCTGGCGGAAGCAAAACAGATCAATGAAGAGAGAGCAGCAAAAGAAGCAGCTCTTAAGCAGGAAGCAGAAGAAGTAACAGAAGAGACAGTGGCAGACAACACCGATTTTGCAGAAGAGGCATAAGATAAAAAGAGGGATTTGATTGAAGTTTATAATTAAGCATGAAATACCGGGAAGAATACGGGTGCATATGGTGCAGCCGAAAATGACGTTTGAAGAGGCGGATATTCTGCTGTATTATCTCGTAAACCTGGAAAATGTGACAAAAGCAAAGTATATGAAAGAACACAGGATGCGGTGATCTATTATGAAAAGGACCGGCGGGAAATCATCAAGGCACTGCAGAAGTTTGGGTATGATCGGGTGACAGTGCCGGAGGGGCTGACTGAGCATTCCGGAAGGCAGATGAACGCAGAATATCAGGAAAAACTGCTCATGAAAGTCGTGATGCGTTTGGTGGGAAGCTTCTGATACCGGCACCGGTACGGGCGGTCTGGACAGGTGTCCGTTCTCTGAAATATCTGCAGCAGGGGATCGCGAGTCTGAAAAAAGGCAGACTGGAAGTGGCGGCTCTGGATGCCACTGCGATCGGTGTTTCCATTCTGCGCAGAGATATGAATACCGCAAGTTCGATCATGTTCCTGCTCGGCATCGGAGAATTACTGGAGGAATGGACACATAAAAAATCTGTCGGAGATCTGCACGCGACATGTCCCTGAATGTGGGGAAAGTCTGGCTTTTAAGAGAGGAACAGGAGATTCTTGTTCCCGCAAAACAGATTGAACCGGAAGATCTTGTAGTAGTCCGCATGGGAAATGTGATTCCATTTGATGGAGTCGTATCCTGCGGTGAGGCAATGGTCAACCAGGCGTCTATGACAGGAGAAGCAGTTCCGGTGAAAAAGACAGAGGAAAGCTATGTATATGCAGGAACTGTTGTAGAAGAAGGGGAACTGATCATCTGCGTGAAAGCGGTGAGCAAAGCAACCCGTTTTGAAAAAATCGTGACCATGATCGAAGAGTCTGAAAAATTGAAATCAAATCTGGAGAGCCATGCAGAACATCTGGCAGATCAACTGGTTCCGTATACACTGGCAGGAACGATTCTGACCTGGCTGCTGACAAGAAATGTGACCAAGGCACTGGCAGTACTTATGGTAGATTTTTCGTGTGCACTCAAGCTGGCGATTCCAATTTCGGTACTGTCTGCGATCCGGGAGGCAGGCGCACATAATATTACCGTAAAAGGCGGAAAATATATGGAAGCTGCTGCAAATGCCACAACGATCGTGTTCGATAAGACGGGGACACTCACAGAGGCGCGACCGACGGTACGAAAGGTGGTTTCTTTCTGTGAGCAGAGTGAGGATGAGCTGCTGAGAATGGCGGCCTGTCTGGAGGAACATTTTCCACATTCCATGGCAAAGGCTGTTGTGGAAGCCGCCAGAAAAAGAGGCTGGAGCATGAAGAGATGCACAGCAAGGTCAATTATATTGTTGCACATGGAATTTCCTCCACGATCGAAGGAAAACGCGTGGTGATCGGAAGTTATCATTTTGTATTCGAAGATGAAAAATGCTCGGTCAGAGAACCGTGGATCCGACAGTTTGAAACACTTCCGGAAGAATGTTCTCTGCTCTATCTTGCCATTGAGCATGAGCTTGCTGCAGTTGTATGTATTGAAGATCCGCTGCGCAAAGAAGCGGCAGATGTAGTGCGTGCTTTGAAGGCAACAGGGCTTGAGAAAGTCGTGATGATGACGGGAGACAGTGAAAAACAGCTGCTTCTGTGGCGAGAAGAGTTGGTGTGGATGCATATTATTCAGAAGTGCTGCCTGAGGATAAGGCAAAATTTGTGGAACAGGAGCGCGCATCCGGCCGTACGGTGATTATGATTGGCGACGGGATCAACGATTCTCCGGCATTGTCGGCAGCAAATGTGGGAATTGCAATTCGTGACGGTGCGCAGATCGCACAGGAAATTGCGGATATCACAATCTCGGCAGAAAACTTGTGGGAAATCGTAATATTGAGAAGATTAAGTGAGGCGCTGATGCGGCGTATCCAGAAAAATTACAGAAGTATTGTCGGGAATCAATGCCACTTTGATACTGCTTGGAGTTACAGGAATCCTGCAGCCTACAACGTCTGCACTGCTTCATAATATGTCTACGCTGACGATCAGCCTGACAATATGAAAAAATTACTGGACGAAAACTAGTTATTGAGAAAAAAAACGATAATAACCCTCTTGATTTTCTGAAATAGTTCCTATAGAATAAAACTAAAGTTAGTTGCAACTAACAAACGGGAACACACAGGAAAATTCAGGAGGTGCGTATGAGTATTGTTATTATCGGAGGACATGACCGAATGGTCTGTCAGTATAAAAAAGTATGTCAGAAATATCAGTGTAAAGCAAAAGTGTTCACACAGATGTCAGGAAATCTGTCCAAAAAGATAGGAACTCCGGATCTGGTCGTTTTATTTACAAATACTGTTTCGCACAAAATGGTGCGGTGTGCAGTGGAAGAAGCAGGCCGCTGCAATGCAGAGATCATCCGCTGCCATACAAGCAGCAAAAACGCACTGGAAGATATCCTGGAAACTGCCTGTGCAGCAGTGTAAAAACGATCAGCTTCAAAAGAGCAAGATAGAAGAGAAATATAGAAAAATGTACAAAAAAGAGAGTATACGATACGAAATATGTATGGTATACTCTCTTTTGATATGAAAAAATGAGGGATGAGGGACATGAACATCAGAAAAAACTATAATCATACATTGAATGCCTGTTACCTTGGCTATATTACCCAGGCAATCGTGAACAATTTTGCACCGCTTCTGTTTCTGACATTTCAGAGTACATATGAGATTTCGCTGGATAAGATCGCACTTTTGGTATCCTTTAATTTTGGGGTGCAGTTGATCGTGGATCTGCTGGCCGCAAAATATGTGGACAAGATCGGATACCGCAACAGTGTGGTGGCAGCACATATTTTCGGAGCAGTTGGCCTGGTGGGACTGGCAGTGTTTCCGTCCGTTTTTCCGGATGCGTATGCAGGACTGCTTCTGGCAGTATTTTGTTATGCAATTGGAGGCGGATTGATCGAGGTGCTGATCAGTCCGATTGTAGAATCTTGTCCGACAGAGCGAAAGGCTGCTGCGATGAGTCTTCTGCATTCTTTTTACTGTTGGGGGCATGTAGGCGTGATTCTGATCTCGACTGCATTTTTTGCCATTGCGGGGATTGAGAACTGGAGGATACTGGCTGTGATCTGGGCAATCCTTCCGGCGTTGAATGCAGTATATTTTGGAATGGTACCGATTCAGGCAGAAGAGGAAGACGTTGAGGGAATTCCTGTGCGAGAATTATTTAAAATGAAAATTTTCTGGGTGTTAGTATTGCTGATGATCTGTGCAGGGGCATCTGAACAGGGAATGTCCCAGTGGGCGTCAGCATTTGCAGAATCAGGGCTGCATGTAGAAAAGGCAGTCGGGGATCTGGCGGGACCATGTCTTTTTGCACTGTTGATGGGAAGTTCAAGACTGCTCTATGCGAAGATGAGTGAGCGGATCTCATTGCCAAAAATGATGCTCTCAAGCGGGATTTTGTGCATTGTGAGTTATCTGCTTGCCGCATTGTCTCCAAATCCGGTGCTGGCGCTGCTGGGATGTGGGCTTTGTGGATTTTCTGTGGGCGTATTCTGGCGGGAACCTTTAGTATGGCTGCAGCATCCTGTCCGAAAGGAGGGACTGCATTGTTTGCACTTCTGGCACTTGCGGAGATCTTGGGTGTTCTTCCGGTCCGGGAGTGGTAGGCGTTGTATCAGGAGCATTTTCAGAGAATCTGAAGGCAGGACTTTTGGCAGCGATCGTATTTCCGGTTCTGCTGATCATTGGACTGCAATTGTTGAAAGAAGGAAGTCGAGAGAGAGGGGAAGTAAGATGAAAAAAGAGATGACAAATGATATGACGGTCGGAAGTCCGGTAAAGCTGATCATTCAGTTTATGATTCCGATGTGTCTGGGAAATGTGTTCCAGCAGTTTTACAATATTGCGGATTCCATCATTGCAGGGCAGTTTTTGGGTGTCAATGCTCTGGCAGCAATCGGAAGTACCGGTTCATTGATGTTTTTTGTGACAGGATGGCTGCAGGGACTGACCAGTGGATTTGCAATTCTGGTATCGCAGTGGTTTGGAGCAAAAGATATGAAACGGATGCGCCATTATGTGGCAATGTCCATTTACCTGACGATTGCGTTTGCTGTGGTGATGACGATCGGATTTGAATTTGCCAATGAGCCGATTTTAAGGCTGATGAATTCTCCGGAAAATCTGATGGCAGATATCAAAGGATATATGGCAGTCATCTATGGCGGGCTGATCGTAACTGCGGCATACAATGCACTTGCGGCAGTGCTGCGGGCTTTGGGCGATTCCAAATCACCATTATACTTTCTGATCATTTCCGCGATTATCAATGTGGTTCTGGATATTGTATTTATCGTGAATTTTGGAATGGGCGTGGAAGGCTGCGGATATGCGACCGTGATCGCACAGGCTGTTTCTGCATTGTTGTGTCTGATTTATATTGTAAAAAAATTTCCGATCCTGCGGCTTTCGGAAGAAGATTTTCGGATTTCCTTTCAGAGCATGGGACGGCTTCTGGCATTGGGAATTCCATGGGACTGCAGTTTTCTATTACGGCGATCGGAACGATCATTGTGCAGGGAGCGGTCAATATTTACGGAGCGGTATATATGGCAGGATTTTCAGCTGCAGGAAAACTGCAGAATATTATAGCAACCGTATTTACTGCATTCGGCGCAACGATCGCGACTTATGTGGGGCAGAACCGCGGAGCCGGGAAAATGGATCGTGTGCACAAAGGGGTAAAATATACACAGATCATGGTTCTTGCGTGGAGCGCGGTCACAATGGTTCTAGTGTATTTCCTCGGAAAAGAGATGACACTGCTGTTTGTAAGTGGAACAGAAACAGAGGTGCTTCATGCGGCAGAAATTTATTTCCATGCAGTATTCTGGGCATACCCGTTTTTAGGAAGTATTTTTATCTATCGAAATGCGCTGCAGGGAATGGGCTACGGTCTTGTTCCGATGCTTGGTGGTGTGTTTGAACTGGCGGCAAGAGCGCTGATCGTACTTTTGGTGGCAGGAAAGACGAGCTTTTTCGGTGTTTGCCTTGCAGATCCGGCGGCATGGATTTCGGCATTGATTCCATTGATTCCGTATTACATTTATGTGATGAAAAAATATGAAAAGCAGAAACAGCTGGAGGGATAGTGCATAAGAGAGGAGACAACAGGTGGAGAACATTCATCTGTTGTCTCTTTTTTGTCAGTTGTGTTGTGAAATGTGCAAGTTGTGCAAAAAAAACTCAAAAAGAGAAGGACATGTGGTAAAGTATGAACATAGAAAGCCGGCCGGCACTATAGAGAATATGAGAATACGGGAGGAAGAAAAATGTTAGCGATTAACATGGCGGATGTGGTAAATGTATTGAATACATGTAAACCTTATCTGATTGGATTTGGTATTGTGCTTGCAATTGCACTGATTGTTCTGATTGCGGCATTTAAACTGAAAAAGACAAAAAGAAACTGGTACGTTCACAGGCTGGAATTGCAATTCTGTTAGCATTGGTGATCGTAGTAAATATGATTTGCTGGGGACCGATGTCAAGCATGATCTCTCTTGCAACCGGAAACGGAACAATTTCAGAAGAGACATCAAATGAGGCAACCAACTGGTAGAGAAGATTGCGGAAGAAGGAATTGTGCTTTTAAAGAATGAAGACAATATGCTTCCGATGGAAAATAATAAAAAGTTAAATGTATTTGGATGGGCATCGACAAATCCATGTTATGGTGGAACAGGTTCCGGTTCTTTATCTGATGCATATGAGACAGTATCTTTACTTCAGGGACTGGAAAATGCAGGATTTGAACTGAACTCAGAGCTTTCTGATTTCTACAAAGACTACCGTGCAGAGCGTCCGGAAGTCGGAATGTGGGAGCAGGACTGGACACTTCCAGAACCTACAGTAGATTCTTACAGTGAAGATTTGATCAAGAATGCACAGGATTTTTCTGATACAGCACTGGTTGTGATTACACGTGTAGGTGGAGAAGGTGCAGATCTTCCGACAGATGTAAGCAAAGTGACTTATACAGATAACTCAAAAGACTACAAAGACTTTGAGCCGGGAGAGCATTATCTGCAGCTGAGCCAGAACAGAGAAAAATATGCTGGGATATGGTAATTGCTCTTGATTTTGACAATGTTGTAAGTTGTATACAATGGTGCGAATGCAATGGAGCTGGATTCTTAAATGATTATGAGCAGATCAAAGGTGCAGTATGG
>ENA-OQDE01000687-OQDE01000687.1-human-gut-metagenome-genome-assembly--contig:-NODE-687-length-18007-cov-5.182830_pt1 | contig 18007 bp, 21 predicted proteins | sample MGYA00242768_ERZ504595 | MGnify/ENA primary metagenome ERZ504595 (study PRJEB26092, sample SAMD00036307) | human gut metagenome | host: Homo sapiens | study: EMG produced TPA metagenomics assembly of...
TGAATACCCGCTTCGGCACCGGAAAATCACGGCAGTAAGCGTTCTCACAACAGCAGTGGCGCTGTTTGGATTCTCCGTCAGCCACTCTTTTCTCGCCCTCTGCCTCTGGGGTATCCCTATGGCCTCGGCGCCGGAAGCGTGGACGCAGCCCTGAACAACTACGTTGCCCTGCACTATAAAGCCCGCCATATGAGCTGGCTGCACTGTATGTGGGGCGTCGGATGCAGCACGGGGCCGGTCGTCATGGGATATGCCATCAATCATTCCACCTGGAACAACGGCTACCGTACCATCGCATTGTTTCAGATTGTGCTGACTCTGATTTTATTTTTCAGTCTTCCGCTCTGGCAGAAGCCATCTGCTGATGCTTCTGCAGATGAGACCTCCGTTCCGGAACAGAGAAGTTTTTCCCGCCTGATCCGCGTTCCCGGTGTCAAAGAGGTTCTGACCTGCTTCTTCTGCTACTGCGCGGTAGAATCTACTGCCGGCATGTGGGCTGCAAGCTACTGTACTTTGTTCCGCGGCATCAATGCAAAGCGTGCGGCAAGCTGGGCAAGCCTGTTCTACGTTGGCATCACGATCGGACGGTTCTTCTGCGGTTTCATCACAATGAAATTAAATGACCAGAAAATGATCCGGCTCGGACAGGCTGTGATCGCAGTCGGCACGATTCTGATGCTGCTGCCGCTTGGCGATTCCCTTCTGTTTATCGGCCTGATCCTGATCGGACTTGGCTGTGCGCCGATTTATCCTTCCATCATTCACGAGACACCGGCAAACTTCGGTGCCGACTTAAGCCAGGGAATCATCGGCATCCAGATGGCCTTTGCTTACATCGGAACCTGCCTGATGCCGCCGGTTTTCGGCGTTCTCGGCCAGCATATTTCCTTCGGACTGTATCCGGTATTCCTGATGGCCATTTTGATTCTGATGGTTGTAATGGCAGAGCGGATGCACCGCGTAACGGCGGAAAAGAGAAATTCTTATAAAGCCAACTATTAATCCAATTATTCTGCAGCAGAATGGTCCCCTTGGATCAAACTCTGATATACTGCGTACAAAAAAGTACATCTGATCAGGTTACTCCCTGATCAGATGTACTTTTTGTAAATTTCGGAAATTTTTTCAAGCACGCTCCGCTTCAAACTCTTTCACCACATCCTCCAGCAGGTTTCTGATCTGCAGGTGCTGCAGACATACTTTCTCACATTTCCCGCATTTCACGCAGTCTGATGCCTTTCTGCCCGGTGCAGTACATACAAGATTGTGATAAGAAATACTGATACATCACGCCAATTTTCCTGTTTCATTCCTCAATCATGCCAAAGACATCTTCAATCTCGCCCATATACAGATAATGGAGATCGCCATCTTTATATAAAGTATCGCGCGTAAATTCCGGCAGATCTTCTTTCTCCATTCTGACCGCATAGATTTTTTTGCAGACAAAGGTCAGCTCTGCCTCTTCAAATCCAACCGCATTTCCCAGCATCTTCGGTGTCAGACTGGTCAGACTGATCTTATCCGGCACATCATTTCCCGATTTTGATCCCAGGATTCCAAGATCCTTCCGATATTTCTCTGGAAAAAGCAGACCGTAAACTCGTCTTCCTTCTGCAGAATCTGATGCGTCCGGCGGCTTTCCCGGATAAATACGGTAATGATCTGCTTTCCTTTCTTTGGCGGTCCCCAGATCGTCCCCATCGTACCCCATCCGATCGTCATCGTATTATACTCCTTGGCGTACCCGCAGTACACAAACCCCAGCGGTCATCAAAAATAGAAAACACATCATACTTGCGGTTTTAAAATTCTCCATCGTAATGTTCATACTACATTCCCCTTTCGCTGATTTGCTTTGTTATCCTTAGCATACCGTACGTAGTAACTACCGGGCAAGAACTTTTTTCGAAGCCTTGAATTTTTATAAAAACAGGGAATTTTTTTATTTTAGAAATAAGAATTGTATGTTATACTAATGAACGTTGCCACTCCCAGACAGGCAGAGAAGGGAGGGTTGACAGTGCAAGAACTATTCATTTCATTTTTTCTTTCCGTTATGGCAAGTATAGTAGCTACTATATCTGCAAATGGCTGGACGGTAAGAAATAACTGGCAGCCAGCCTAAGGTTTAAGCCGCCTTGCCCAAAAGGCACAGAAAGCCCCACGAGTTGCAGCTCGTGGGGCTTTTGTTGACTTTGCAAGCCATTCATTTCATTGCCTATCGGCATTATAGCATATGAAAATTTAAAATGCAATATTCTTAAGTTTTAAAAATAAGATTTCTTTTTCATCTATTTTTCCACAACGCAAAAACCGGAATGCTTACACATTCCGGTTTCCAGCAGAGCGCGAGACGGGATTCGAACCCGCGACCCCAACCTTGGCAAGGTTGTACTCCACCCCTGAGCCACTCGCGCATTTATTAATTTTTATCTTGCTAAGTGCTCGCTGCACCTTACAAATGATACTATACAGGAACTCCCCTCATTTGTCAATACCTATTTTCAATTTTTTTCAAAAAAAAATCAAAAGTATCTACGATTCCCTCAATTTTCGCTCTCCATCAGACACCCGCACAGCTGTCTTCCCCCCACAAATTCACACCGAACCACCCTCCTGACGAATCCAGACTCCTTTCCATCCGTCCTCCCAACCTCACATACTCACGCCGATCCGCCTCCTAGCGATCCAGACCTCTATCCACCCCACATGCTCACGCCGATCCGCCTCCTGGCGGATCCAGACGCTTTACCCCCGTCCCCACCGTCAGACCTCGTGCGGCTTCGTACCTGCGGTGCAGCGGGCACGAAGCGCACGAAGTCGTCCGCGGTCGTCCGTATTCACCTCTACGCCTTCAGAATCGCGCTCAGCACATACTGATTATTTGAGAAGTTTTTCTGCGAAATATCCCCGAGTCTGATCAGGTCAACATCCAGCCACAGCTCCTCTGCTGCCACCATCATATTTGCAAACATAATCCCGAAATTCACCTCATCCCACTTCCGAAGCTTCTCCACACTGTGCTTCTTCGAGAAATATGAATTCTGTTATCATACACCACAAATCTCCACGGCTGGCTGTTCATACTGGATGGCGACAGTCTCGCCGCTTCCAGCATCTGCGTCATCCACTGCCGCGGCACCTCTTTGAACACACAAAGATCCTCCAGCGGCAGTCTCTTTGCTTCACTTTGCCGTCTCGTATGCGAACCATGACTCTTACCAAAAGCGACGATCCCCACCAGCCGCTTTCCGTTCTTCTCAAGCTCCGCCTTTTTCACACGATTACTTCCGATAAAGCAGGTTCCCAGTCCGATACTGCACAGATACAGCACCATCTGTTCCATAATATAACCCACGTTCATCAGATATCGTTCTGACTCCTCCGAATAAAAAGCCATATAATACGGCGCCTTCACACTGAACATACTGAGCATTCTCTCCTGCCCTTTTCTGTTGTCCAGAATCGCCATATCCACACCGATGCCCGAAAACAGTGCCGGCATCTCCTTATAATGCTCCCAAATCTTATCCAAAGTCTGCGGCGGAAGCGTATCAAAACAATAATTCCTTACTGATTTTCTAACAAAAATAGCCTCATATAAATTCATACTCTCACCCTTACTTCATCTGCTATCCGTCTGTTTTTGTTACAGTTCACTGCTGAATGAACAGTAATATTTCTTTCATAGCCGGCCGCGGCCCGCTCCCCATTTTTACAGGAGCAAAGCCGCATTCCGAAAAATTTACGTTTAATCTTCCGCATTCGACAGAAATACGGAAATTCTCCCTCTTAATCGCAAATATTTTTCAATTTCCAGCTCATCCATTTTTACTCTGTAATAATATTGTAACATATCCAAAAACTTTTTCAAGGGAAAAACGCGCCAAATTTTGTATATTTTTCACACATATTTCCCATCAAATTTATGCAACTTTAAAACCTGTGCTTACGCTTCCGCGGTCAGCTTCTCCAGCTCCTCCACATAAGAAGCAAACACATCCAGCGCCTCTTCCACCGGCTCCGGCTTCGTCATATCGACGCCGCAGATCTTCAAAAGGTCGATCGGATCCATCGAGCAGCCGCCGCTTAAGAACTGTTTGTACTTCTCCACAATACCCGGCTCCCCTGCCAGGATCTTGCTGCTGATCGCAATCGCCGCCGAAAATCCCGTTGCATACTGATATACATAGAACGGTGTATAAAAATGCGGAATTCTCGCCCATTCCAGCGCGATCTGCGGATCCGAAATCATATCCGGTCCGAAATACTCCTTGTTGATCGACAGATACAGCTCCGAAATACCGTCCGCCGTCAGCGTGCCTTCCTCTGCCATCTTCTCATGAATCCGCTTCTCAAACTCCGCAAACATCGTCTGGCGGAACACCGTTCCCTTAAACTGATCCAGGAAATAATTCAGCAGGAAAATCTTCTCCTCTTTTTCTTTCGCATGCTTCAGCAGATAGCGGATCAGCAGTGCCTCGTTGCAGGTTGATGCCACCTCAGCGACAAAGAGGCGGTACTCCGCATACGTAAACGGCTGTGTATGGTTCGAATACCAGGAATGCAGCGAATGGCCCATCTCATGCGCCAGTGTGAAGACCGAATCGATATTTCCGTTAAAGCTCATCAGCACATACGGATGGGAATCGTAAGAACCCCAGGAGTAAGCACCGCTCTTTTTTCCTTCGTTCTCATAAACATCCACCCAGCGCTCCGAAAAGCCCTTGTCCAGCAGTGCCACATAATCATCCCCGAGCACGGCAAGCGCTTTCTTCACGATCTCGATCGCCTGCTCATACGTATATTTCTGCTCGTACTCTTTCGTCAGAGAAACGTAAACATCATACATATGAAGTTCATCCACACCGAGCAGCTTTTTACGCAGTGCCACGTAGCGGTACATCGCCGGCATTTTTGCATGGATCGCCTCGAGCAGCTTGTCGTAAACCGAAACCGGGATATTTCCGCCATCCAGCGATGCAGCCAGTGCAGATGGATATTTTCTTACATCTGCAAAGAATGCGGCCTGTTTCAGATTGGCACCGAACGTTGCGGCGAGCATGTTTTTGTGTTTTTCATACTCCGCATAATACTTCTCAAACGCTTCTTTTCTGACCCGGCGGTCCTTCGACTGTAAAAATCCGACGAAGGTGCCGTGGCTCAGTGGAACCTGATTTTCCTCTTCATCCGTGACCGGCTGGAATTTGAGGTCTGCGTTCGAAAATGCCGAGAAAATCTGATCCGGGCTGGATGCCATCTCTCCGGCTTTTGCAAGAACCGCCTCCATCTCCGGCGAGAGAATGTGCTCTTTCTTGCGGAAATTTTCTTTTAATATGCGATCGTACAGACGGAGCGGCTCATATGCTTTTTCAAATTCTGTAACCGTCTCCTCGTCAAGCTCCAGGATCTCCGGCTCTACGAAAGAAGAGGCATCCGCAAGAACAGCCATCATGCTGTCCATCTTTCCGGCATAGCCCTGATACTTCTGATTTCCCATATCCTGGTGATATTTCTGGCTTGCATAGACATACAGGCTGGAAAAGACGCGGCTGATGTCATCCAGACCGGAAAGAACGTCATACAGCGCTTCTGCACTCTCTTTCATTGTTCCCTGTTTTGCGCGGAACGCTTCTATTTTCTTCGCAAGCTCCTGCTCTGTTTTCTCAAATTCTTCATCACTACCAAACAAACTCGAAAGATCCCAGCAGTACGCCGGATCCATCTCTTCTCTTTTTTTCAGTTTAATTTCTGCCATATTTCTCCCTTCATCCATCTTTTTAGACGGAACTATTTCTGCGGTTTTTCTTCTAATACTAATGTGCCGCACTTACGCTTAGTTTACCACAATTTAACCTCTAAATCTAAAATTTTTTCTTAATTTTCTTGACAAATCCATAAAGCGATTGTATGATTGTACTATCAAATTAATACAGTAGTACAAAAGGAGTGAATGCCATATGCCATGGAATCTTGATTCCTCGCGGCCGATCTATCTGCAGATCATCGAGCGGGTACAGATGGACATCATCACCGGGCGCTATCAGCCGGGCGATAAGCTTCCGTCCGTCCGCGATCTCGCGCAGGAGGCCGCCGTCAACCCGAACACAATGCAGAAAGCGCTTTCCGAACTGGAACGCAGCGGACTGATCTATTCCCAGCGGACCAGCGGACGCTTTATTACCGAAGATAAGGAGTTGATTCATCAGATGAAAAAAGAACTTGCCGCCGCAGAAGTATCTGCTTTTGTTGCCCACATGAAACAGCTCGGCATAACCCCGGAGGAAATCCGGCAGCTACTTGCCGAAACGATTGAGGAGGAAGATAATCATGAGTGAACTTGTAACGTGTAAAGACCTGACGAAGCGCTTCGGAAACCACACCGCGCTCGATCATCTCAACCTTTCCCTGGATTCCGGGAAAATTATCGGACTGCTGGGGCCCAACGGAAGCGGAAAGACGACGCTCTTAAAGCTGCTGAACGGACTGCTGACCCCGAGTGAGGGTGAAGTCCTCATCGCCGGAAATCATCCCGGTATTGAGACAAAACGGATCGTCTCCTATCTGCCGGATAAAATGTATCTCGGCAGCTGGATGCGCGTCTCGGATCTTTTAACGTATTACAGCGATTTCTTTGAGGACTTTGACATGTCCCGCGCCAATGCCATGCTGGAATCCTTAAAAATCAGCCCGAAGGACCGTTTGAAAACGATGTCGAAGGGAACGAAAGAGAAAGTCCAGCTCATCCTCACGATGAGCCGCCGCGCAAAGCTCTACTGCCTCGACGAGCCGATTGCAGGCGTCGATCCGGCAGCACGCGATTACATTTTATCTACGATTTTAAACAACTACGAACCAGACGCATCCATCCTCATCTCAACACATCTGATTTCCGATGTCGAAAATATTCTCGATGAGGTCATCTTTATCCAGGAGGGCCAGTTAAAACTGCACGCCTCGGTTGAGGATATCCGGATGCAGGAGGGTGAATCGATTGATTCTTATTTCAGGGAGGTATTCAAATGTTAAAAAAATGTCTGAAACATGAGTGGAAAGCATGCTGGAAAAACATGGCGCTGCTGAACGGTGCCGCCATTTTCATGGGCGCTCTCGGAGGCTTCGGATTCCTCTTTTCCCAGATTTCTGAGCTGCCGGATCTGCTGATCGTCCTCTATCTGTTTGCATACGTTTTGATTGTGATCGCCGCATCCGTCATGACACAGGTGCTGATGATCCAGCGCTACTATAAAAATCTTTTTACCGACGAAGGGTATCTGACCAACGTCCTTCCGGTATCGGCAACGGATCATATTCTCTCCAAAATGCTGGTTTTCGGCGCATGGAGCATCTTAAACGCACTTTCCGTTCTCGCTTCCTTCGCTTTTTTGCTTCTGCCGTCCGCAATCCGGTATTTTACCGCAAACACCCTGCTTTTTTACAACAAGACCATGACCTTTTCCGATTTTCTGTCCTATCTCTGGGCACAGATTACCGGTGTTGCCGATGCTGCTTTTTCCCTGATCGGCATCACGAACCACATCGGTATGGCACTGTTTTCCATCGTTGGCTTCTTCGCTTCGCTGTTCTTTGGCATTCTTCTGTTCTATGCCGCCATCAGCATCGGAAGCCTGGTATCCAGCCACAAAATTCTGACGGCTGTCCTCTCTTACATCGGCATGACTACCGTGATCCAGATCTTCGGCGGAATCAGCATCGTCCGTGTTTTCCAGGACTCCACACCGACTGCTGTGGTTACCACATCCTCGGTTTCCACCCTTATCATCACCGTGGTGCTCTGCGTTGTTCTGTTCCTGATCTGCCGCTATATCTTAAGCAGACGGCTGAATCTTTCATAAAAATTGCATTAAAAAACGCCGCCGCGGACGAACCGAATCGTCTGCGGCGGCGTTTTGTATGCATGTTCTGCACTTATGCCAGATGCCAGATATCCTCGTTGTACTGTGCAATGGTACGGTCGGAGGAGAAGAAGCCTGCTTTTGCGATGTTGATCAGGCACTTCTTGTTCCATGCATCTTTGTTCTCGTAGTCTTTGTATACTCTTTCTTTTGTCTTGATGTACTCTTTCAGGTCGAGCAGCGTCATGAACCAGTCTTTGTTCAAGATCTCTTTGTAGAGTCTCTCCAGCAAACCTTGTCGCCGATAGCAAGAAGCTCATCGCTGACGATGAAATCAACCAGCTTTGCAATCTCCGGATCTTCGTCATAGATGTCTTTTGAGCAGTAAGCAGCATCTGCGTACAGGTCGATGACATCCTGCGGTTTCTTTCCGAAGATGTAGATGTTCTCTTTTCCGACAAGATCGCCAATCTCAACGTTTGCACCGTCTTCTGTTCCAAGCGTCAGGGCACCGTTCAGCATGAATTTCATGTTTCCGGTTCCGGAAGCCTCTTTGGATGCCAGGGAGATCTGCTCGGAGATATCTGCTGCCGGGATCACCTTTGCAGCTTTTGATACGTTGTAGTTCTCAAGCATAATCACTTTGAAGTACGGGCTTACCTCAGGATCGTTATCAATCAGCTCCTGCAGGCACAGGATCAGATGGATGATATCTTTTGCGATGATATAAGCCGGTGCAGCCTTTGCACCGAATACCATGGTGATCGGGGTTTTCGGCTTGTTGCCGCTCTTGATATCCATGTATTTGTAAATAGCGTACAGGGCGTTCATCTGCTGGCGTTTGTACTCATGAAGACGTTTTACCTGTACGTCGATGATGGAATTTTCATCCAGCGCGATATTCTGTGTCTCATACAGGAACTGTTTGAGATCCAGTTTGCGGTTGTGTTTGATCTCCTCAAGTTTTGCAAGAACCTTCTTGTTGTCTTTGTATTTAAGCAGTTTTTCCAGCTCGTCGGCATCTTTTTTGAATCCCGGTCCGATCAGGCTCTCAATATACTGTGCCAGTTCACGGTTGCAGTGCAGCAGCCAGCGGCGGAAAGTGATTCCGTTTGTCTTGTTGTTGAATTTCTCCGGATAAATATCATAGAACGGTTTCAGCTCGGAGTTTTTCAGGATCTCGGTGTGCAGTGCTGCAACGCCGTTAACAGAAAATCCGTAGTGGATATCCATGTGTGCCATGTGGACGCGCTGATCCTTGTCGATGATCGCTACTTTCTCATCTTTGTATTTCTTCTTTGCCTGTGCGTCCAGCTCGTGGATAATCGGCATCAGGTGCGGAACAACCTCCTCGAGGTAATCGATCGGCCATTTTTCCAGTGCCTCTGCCAGGATGGTGTGGTTGGTGTAAGCACAGGTCTTGCTTACAACATCGATGGCTTCCTGCATGGTAAAGCCTCTCTCCTGCAGCAGACGGATCAGCTCCGGAATGACCATGGACGGATGGGTATCGTTGATCTGGATCACAACGTGATCATACAGCTTATGCAGATCGTAGCCCTTCTGCTCGCACTCCATCAGGATGAACTGTGCACCGTTGCTGACCATGAAATACTGCTGGTAGATACGAAGCAGCTGTCCGGCACGGTCGCTGTCATCCGGGTAGAGGAACAGTGTCAGGTTTTTCTGGATCTGATGCTTGTCAAAGTTGATGCTGTCTGATGGAACGATGCTCTCATCTACCGTGTCTACATCGAACAGATGCAGACGTTACAGCCATTGTTGTAACCCGGTACGTCGATATCATACAGCGTAGAATGCATCGTGAAGTTTTTATACGGAACTGCAAAGGATACCGGCTGTCTGACGAGCCAGCTCTCATTTGTGATCCATGGATTTTTCACTTCTTTCTGTTTGTGGTCGACCAGAAGCTGGCGGAACAGACCGAAGTGATAATTAAGGCCGATACCGTCTCCCGGCAATCCAAGTGTTGCGATGGAATCAAGGAAGCATGCTGCCAGACGGCCAAGGCCTCCGTTTCCAAGGGACGGCTCCATCTCCATCTCCTCGATCTCCGTCAGTTCTCTTCCGTGAGTAGCGAGTGCTTTTTCTACTTCCTCGTACATACCAAGGTTGATCAGGTTGTTGGACAGCAGTTTTCCGATCAGAAACTCTGCTGAAATATAATACAGCTTCTTATTTCCGGTGTTTCTTTTACGACCTGCCATCTCCTGTTTGGTGATAACCATCAGGCTTCAAAGATTTCGCTCTTTGTGCAGTTGTCCAGATCTCTTCCAAAACGCTCTTTTAAGATTGCCTGAATTCTTTCTTCCATTCTTTTTTCTCCTCGTGTTGCTGTGGAAGATTCCCACAGTGTAATTTGGTTGCGCTGCCGTTCCAGATTTTCTGCGATCGGCAGCTTTCACAGTTCCATTCAAAGCTTTTCCCTGAATGGGACGGTTCACTTCTGAATCACTTTTTTGCGGCAGCGAAACTGCAAGGGTTTTACTGCTGCGCGATCCGCGACTTTGTGGATTCCCTTACGACGAGTTCCCCATCGTATACTTTGCTGCAGGGTTCTTCTTTTCCTGAAATTAAGGAAAACAGCATCTTTGCCGTCTCTGCAGCAAGCTGCTCCACCGGCTGGCGGATCGTTGTGATACTGGGTATATAATACTCTCCCGCATCAATTCCGTCAAATCCTGCAACGGAAATATCATCCGGCACGGTAAGCCCGGCCTCTTTTAAGGCACGGCACGCACCGATTGCCAGCGTATCCGCGGTGGCATACAGCGCGGAAAACTCCGTCTTTTTTTCCAGAATTTCTTTTGTTATCTTGTACCTGTGGCGAAAGAATACGTGTCGTCCTTCGTCATATGAAATACCAGATCAGGGTCATAAGGTATCCCATGATCCAGTAAAGCCTGACGGTACGCATTCAGACGGAGGCGTCCGATACTGATGTCGTCCTCGCAGGCGGTAATGATGGCAATGCGCCGGTGCCCGAGACCACAGAGATAATCTACCATCTTATAGCTTTCCCTGTAGTCATCGACCGATACGCTCGCGCACGGTTTTCCTCCGTCTGAAACCGCCCCGATTGTACTGATCACGTACGGAACCGGGATCTGCGCCATTTTCTCATGCGGATGCGTAAAGTTTCCGCCGAGGAAAATGATGCCGCGCAGCCGTTTTTCTTTGACGATCTCGATCGCGGAGTCTACCTCATTTGCCTTTTCCTCTACTCGCTCAATAATGCAGGCGTATTTCTTTTTTCGCACAACCTCTTCAATCACACTGATCATGTTGTTGAAGAACATGTTGTCCATGCCTTTTACCAGAATGGCAATCGCTTTGGCATTCGACCGCTTCAGGTTTCTGGCACTGTTGTTCGGTACGTAATTCGATTCAGCAATCACCTTTAAAATCATCTCTTTTGTTTCCGGATTGATGTCCGGATGATTGTTCATCGCTCTCGATACGGTACTCACGCCTACCTTACATTTGCGGGCAATGTCCCTGATTGTTACCTGTTCCATATTCTGCAGGCCTCTCCTTTAAACTCTGTACCTGTTCTGCCGGAATCTCTTCCGGCTTGTTTTCCCGGCCTGTTTTGCTTTCTCTCCGGCGCGTATTTTTATTTTGCAATACGTGCTGTAATCTGTGTCAGCCGATGAATTCTCTTTGCCATTTCCGATGTAAACTGTCCCGGAAGCAGGCGCCATTTCCAGTTATTTCCAAGTGTAGACGGATAGTTAATTCTCGCCTCCGTTCCAAGACCTAAAAATTCCTGCATCGGAGTGACAGCCAGATTTGCCACGCTCTCCATTGACATGCGGATAAAATCCCACGGCAGCTCCTCATCGGTACTCTTTGCATTTCCCATATACTCTTTGGAGAATTCGCGGTCTTCCTCGCTCATCACATAATACCAGCCAAGAATCGTATCGTTGTCGTGTGTTCCGGTGTAAACAACACAGTTTCTCTCGTAATTGTGCGGCAGATAATCGCTCTCCTCACGGGAGTCAAAAGCAAACTGCAGCACCTTCATACCAGGATAGCCGGATTCTTTCACCATTTCGATCACGCTCTCGGTAAGGTATCCCAGGTCTTCTGCGATAACGTCCACATCGCCGAGCTTTTCTTTGACGGTATTGAACAGGTCCATGCCCGGTCCTTTTTCCCAGTGGCCGCGCTCTGCCGTCTGATCACCGAATGGGATGGAATAATATTCATCAAATCCGCGGAAATGGTCGATGCGGACAGTATCGTACAGTTTAAACACGTGAGCCAGACGTAACAGCCACCATGCATAACCTGTGCTCTTATGGTAATCCCATCTGTATAACGGGTTGCCCCAGAGCTGTCCGGTTGCGGAGAACGCATCCGGCGGGCATCCGGCAACTGCTTTTGGCTGGTTGTCCTCATCAAACTGGAACAGAACCGGATTTGCCCAGGTGTCGGCGCTGTCAAATGCAACATAAATCGGAATATCACCGATAATACGGATACCCTTTTCATTTGCGTAAGCTTTCAGTGCTTTCCACTGTTTCAGGAACATAAACTGCTGGAATTTGTAAAATGCAATCTCCCCGGCAAGCTCTTCCCGTTTCTGATTCAGTGCTGCTTCTTCTCTGTCCTTTAATTCTGCCGGCCACTCACTCCAGCTGATTCCGCCGAGTGCATCCTTAATCGCCATATACAGCGCATAATCCTCCAGCCAGTAACCATTTTCCGATACAAATGCATCATATACGTCATCTGCCGCAAATCTTTCAAATGCTTTTCTGAGTACTTTGAAACGGGACAGATAAATCTTTTCGTAATCAATATACTCTGCATTGTCGCCGAAATCGCACGCATCACACTCTTCTTCTGTCAGAAGTCCCTCTTTTACCAGGGTCTCCAGATCAATAAAATATGGATTTCCTGCAAAAGTAGAGAACGACTGGTACGGCGAATCTCCATATCCCGTCGGTCCAAGTGGAAGAATCTGCCAGTAGCTCTGGCCGGCCTCCTCCAGGCGATCCACAAATTCATACGCTTCTTTCGAAAAACATCCGATACCATATCGGGACGCAGCGAAGCTACCGGAAGTAAAATACCACTTGCTCTCATTTTAAACCTTTCTCCTTGTCGTTTTTTCTATCCATCCGACCCCACAAATACATAATTCCTGTTCACGGATACGCAGCAAATTGTAACTTATACAGCCCTTCTAACCAGCTCATTTTGTTTCGTAAAAACAGGGCTGTCGGTATCTCGTCTGCATTTCCGGAAACGGTGTCGGTAACGTTTCCGGAACTCGTTATATTTACAATACCATACTCTGCATCAAAAAACAACCCCCAACCCCCTTATCATATTTACCAAATATTGAATACTCTGTTTATTCAAAACAACGAATTTGCATTTTTATAACGATACAAGCCATACATAAAAAGACAGCATGCGGGACGGAACCGCTTTGGGCACTTAAAAATCATGAATTTTTCAAGCCTCCCATATAGGTTCTGTCCCCGCATGCTGTCTTTTGCGTTATCTGTTTTTCACTTAAAACTCCAGAATTATCTTTGTTCCGGTTCCAAGCGTACTCTCAATTTTAATCTTCGCATCATGAAGAATCGCTCCATGCTTCACAATGGAAAGTCCAAGTCCGGTACCTCCCGTTTCGCGGGAATGACTCTTATCCACACGATAGAACCGTTCAAAGATCCGCTCCTGATCTTCCTTTGCAATTCCGATTCCGGTATCTGCCACAGATACCACTGCCCGTCCGTTTCTTCCGCGTGAAACCGTCACTTCAACTTCACCGTCCCTGCGGTTGTACTTGATCGCATTGTCGCAGAGATTGTAGATCATCTCATAGAGAACCTGTCGTGCACCTTTGATCCGGCATCTCTCTCCTCTCAGTGTCATCTTCACCTGCTGCTCCTTTGCCCGTATGGAAAGATGTCCCTCGACATCACGGCAGATCTGCATCAGATCCACTTCCTCCATCGGGATTGACTGGTCGTTTTCGTCCAGTCTGGACAGCTTGATAATATCCTCGACAAGAGAGCTTAACCTGCTCGCCTCACTGTGGATTCTTCCCGCAAATTTTGGAATATCCTCCGGTTTCACCATGTTATTTTCTATGATCTCCGCATATCCGGAAATTGACATCAGTGGTGTTTTCAGCTCATGTGACACATTGGCAGAAACTCACGGCGCATCACCTCCGCTTTCTGTTTTTCTGTCACATCCAGCACCAGGATGACCGCACCGGATACAACATTGTCCACACGCACCGGATTAGCAAGAAGCTGATAGACTCTTCCGTTTAATTCCAGCATCCGCTCCTCGGAACTGCCCTCCAGAGCATGATCCAGCGCCTCCTTCAGCTGCTCATTGCGGCTGACTGTCACAATATTGTGATTGATGCACTCCTCTGCCGTCACATCAAACAAATTCTGTGCCGAGCGGTTGATGGAGAGTACAACCGACTGGTTTGTCACGATCAGACCATCCTTCATATATTCCGTGATGGCAAGATACTCCTCCTGATTATGGCGGAGCTCCTCCATCTGCTGCTGAATCTGCTTCTGCTGCTGATGAATTCTGCCAAGCAGCGGACTCAATTCCTCATACGCTTTGTTGTCCAGCGGATGATTCAGATCAATCTCATTGATCGGCTTTACAAGCGCCTTTGTCATATGACTGACCATCATCAGCTCTACGACAAGAACTGCCGCAATCAGCACAGCCACAAGCCATATATTCCGCAGCATCACACCGAACACACTGTCTGTTGTCAGGGAAACACGGATGATTTTTCCATTGTCCAGGCGCAATGCCGTATAATATGTTTTGCTCCGCAGGGTCTCGGAATAACGGGAAATATTGCTTTCCCCGGTCTTTTCCGCCTCAATCACCTCCGGCCGCCCAGAATGGTTTCCCATCATCTTCGCATCCTCGACCGAATCAAACAGAACGGTTCCGTCCGTGTCAATCAGGGTAACCCGGCTTGCCGTAATCTTGCCGGCCGGTTTATCCAGACTGTCATCACCCATCTTGTCCAGAAAATACCTGTAATACTCACATTCATTTCTCACCGAAACACGAAGCTGCTCCGCCGTATTGTTGTACATTGCCCAGCTCATGGTGAAAAAGTCAGGATATCGCAGCGATAATCAACGCTCCCGCATGTTGAAAGACTTTTTTACGCATCTTACTTTCTCAGCCTCCTATCCGGTATCCCACGCCGCGGACCGTCTCGATCAGCTCGCCGCATTCGCCCAGCTTCTGGCGGAGTGTACGCACATGAACGTCTACCGTACGGGTTTCTCCGTCAAAATCATAGCCCCAGACATGGCCGAGCAGACGGTCTCTCGTAAGGACAATTCCTTTATTTTCCATTAAAAATTTCAGCAGTTCAAACTCTTTTAAGGTCAGAGTAACCTTCTCCCTTTGGCCAGAACCTGATGCTGCTTTACCTGGATCTGCAGATCCCCGGTCTCCAGCACATCGTTTTCCTTCTCTTCTTTTCCGGCACGGCGCAGCACGGCACGTACCTTGCGATAAATTCCATCATGCCGAACGGCTTGGTAATATAGTCATCGGCTCCGCAGTCCAGGCCCATGACCTTATCATACTCAGCGCCCTTTGCCGTTACCATAATGACCGGAATTTCTTTTGTTACTTCCGATGCCTTGAGGCGTGAAAGAATTTCAAGACCATCCTCTCCCGGAAGCATGATATCCAGGAGAATCAGATCCGGAAGCTGTTCTGCAATAGCTGCATTCAGCTCTTTTCCGCTTTCCAGGCCTCTTGCGGTAAAACCGCTCGATTCCAGTGTGTATACGATCAGTTCCCGTATATTTCTTTCATCTTCCACGCAGTAAATCATCTGTTATTCCCCTTTATGGTGACCGTTAATGGAATACACAACCCATTCCGCAATGTTTGTTGCATGGTCACCGATTCTTTCATAATATTTTGCAATCATCAGATAGTCCAGAGACTGGACATCTGTGGTAATTCCCTTTCGCATACCCTGCAGAATTTCATCCTTGACCTCATCAAAAAGATCATCCACGATATCATCGGAATCGATAACCTCCCGTGCAAGCTTCAGATCCTGTTTAACGTATGCATCGATGCATTTTGTACCATAGAAGCTGTTGCTTTCGCCATATCCTTCAGACGGATGCTTGCATCCGGCACATCAAGACTCGTTACTTTTACGATATCCGCAATATCTGCTGCCTGGTCTCCGATCCGCTCCATATCGGTAATCATTTTTAATGCCGCAGATACCTGACGCAGATCACGTGCTACCGGCTGCTGCTGTAAAATGATGCGGAAGCAGAGATCCTCGATCTCCCGTTCTTTCGCATCGACAACCTGGTCTTTTTTGATAATCTCTTCTGCCGCTCTCTGGTTTCCCTCCAGCAGAACCTCATATGTCCGTCCGATTGCCTGCTCGCAGAGTGCGCCAAGCTCAATCAGCTCCGTGTGCAGAATTTCCATCTGCTGCTCAAATCTTTCCCTCATATCAGCCAAACCTCCCTGTAATGTAATCCTCTGTCCGTTTATCCTTCGGCATGGAGAAGATCTGTTCGGTCTCTCCGTATTCTACTACCTCTCCTAACAGGAAAAATGCGGTTTTGTCGGAAATTCTGGCCGCCTGCTGCATATTGTGGGTTACCATGACAATAGTATAATCTTTTTTCAGTTCTACCGCAAGATCTTCGATTTTGGAAGTAGAAATCGGATCCAGTGCCGAGGTTGGTTCATCCATCAGAAGAACCTCCGGCTGTACGGCAAGGGCACGCGCAATGCAGAGACGCTGCTGCTGTCCGCCGGACATGCCAAGTGCGCTTTTCTTCAAACGGTCCTTCACCTCATCCCAGATTGCTGCCTGTCGAAGAGACTGCTCCACAATATCATCCAGCTTTGCTTTGGAACGGACACCATGGGTTCTCGGTCCATAGGCAATGTTGTCGTAAATGCTCATCGGAAACGGATTTGGTTTCTGAAATACCATGCCGACCCGTTTGCGGAGTCCGTTGACATCCATTTTTCCGCTGTAGATGTTTTCTCCGTCCAGCAGCATTTCACCGGTGATCCGGCAGCCCGGAACGAGATCGTTCATTCTGTTGATGGATTTTAACAGGGTCGATTTACCACAGCCGGAAGGTCCGATAAAAGCCGTCACTTCATTGTCCTCAATGCTCAGGTTGATATTTTTCAATGCATGAAAGTCTCCGTAATAAAGATCCATATTGGATACATCTATTTTGCTCATGTTTTTCCTCGTCTCTCTTTTATTTCTTTGCAATTTTCTTCGCAATCATTCCGGAACAGCCATTGATCAGAAGGACGATCAGCATCAGGATGACACCGGTTGCATACATCTGATTCATATAGAGGCCTTCACTGGAAAGTGCATACATATGAACGGCAAGGGTACGGCCGGAATCCATAAGGCCTGCCACCTTTGCAATCGTTCCTGCTGTGAAAAGAAGTGCTGCCGTCTCTCCTACGACACGGCCTGTCGCAAGAATGACACCGGAAAGAATGCCGGGTACGGCAGATGGAAGAACAATTTTAAAAATCGTACGAAGCTTTCCGGCTCCCAGTCCAAAGCTTGCTTCCCGATAGGAATCCGGAACCGATTTTAAGGCTTCTTCTGCTGTTCGCATAATCAGCGGAAGAATCATGATGGCAAGTGTACAGGCACCGGACATCATCGAGTATCCCATTTTCAGGGTTTTCGTAAAAAACAGCATACCGAACAAACCGTAAACGATCGACGGAATACCGGAAAGGGTCTCTGCAGTAATCCGGATCAGGCCAACCAGCGTTCCGCGCTTGTTGGCATATTCAACCAGATAAATTGCTGAGAAAATACCAAGCGGCGCCGCAAGCAGAAGGGAAAATACCGTCATCGTAACGGTGTTGATGATTGCCGGAAGCATCGTAACATTCTCTGTATTATAGGTCCATGCAAACTGCTCCAGTGTCAGGTTTTTCACACCGCGGATCAGAATGAATCCAACCAGGAAAACCAGAATAGCAAGTGCAAGAATGGCTGCGCCCCAGGTAATTCCGGTTAGTACCGAGGAAAAAACACTTTTGTGATACGTAACCTTTGTTCTTTCTTT
>ENA-OQDE01000689-OQDE01000689.1-human-gut-metagenome-genome-assembly--contig:-NODE-689-length-17939-cov-3.138727_pt1 | contig 17939 bp, 15 predicted proteins | sample MGYA00242768_ERZ504595 | MGnify/ENA primary metagenome ERZ504595 (study PRJEB26092, sample SAMD00036307) | human gut metagenome | host: Homo sapiens | study: EMG produced TPA metagenomics assembly of...
TTCGAGCCATGCCAAATTGAAGCGGTAATGCAATCGGCTACTAAGGATATGAACCACATTATCAGGAGTTTGTGTTCCTGCAAGATAGCCACGTGGTTCAGCATGATTTTCATCCATTTCGAAATATCCCGTCCATGCTCCACCGTTTAAAAAACGATATTCACCGTCCGTCAGTAGTTTTCTTACCGGCCATGTTTTTCCCTCATCGTAGGAAAGAGCCGCATACATGCCATATCCTTTCTTCACATTTCCATTTTTATCCTTAAATTCCAGACCACGTTCTTCCAAAGGCGTACGTTGCGGATGGTCTGTAAAAGAAACCAATAGCAAAGGTCCTTCATTCAGTCTCATTAAAACAAGACGCTGGCCTCCGTCAATAGGAGGGAGTTCGCTTGCTACATATTTCCAGGTCTTTCCCATATCATCTGATATGCTCATTGGCATTCGGAGCTTTCCTTCTTTATTCCGTATGCTATTACCACGCCCCATAGCCATCAAACTTCCGTTCCCTAATTGTACAATTCCCGCATGGATACCTGCGATTGTACTTCCCGTTCCTCCTTCTTTGAAATCCGGCAAAGGAGCGCCATCCCAAGGATCGCACCATGTTTTTCCTCCATCTTTACTGATTTGAACAGCTGCCCCGTCATGACTGCCGGGACCCGCATCACAGGCTTGAACCAGCCATCCCTCACATGTGCGAATCGTACCAGCTATTACCTGATGACGTTTGGTATGTTCGGGAGCTATCAGTTTAGGAGTGCTCCATGAAGTACCGTTATCTGTGCTGGTACGTAGTACCATTGCGAGATTCTGCCAGTCTCCCGATGCTTCCACTCCATTGATATGATACAATTTTCCTTTCCCGTCATTGAGCAAAGCGCTTCCTGTCATATTCCGATCCGGAACTTTAAAGAATAAAGAAGCCACATCCCAATCAGTGTGCCCGGCACGCAAGCGGGAACCGAGTACTACCATCCCTCTCCCATTCTCTTCATTTGCAGAAAACCATATTGCCAGCAAATCTCCATTATCACACCACGTAACTGCAGGCTGATGATTATGCAGATAAAATGGGGTATTCGAATCACATGCCGGACGTACCACAAATGGTATCGGAGGCAGAAACATCGGTGTGGTAGCAGATACTTTTTTCCATTTTATAGATGCATTTTCTACAGATTCCTGATTGAACGGGACAGGGGCAAATGTTCCCGATACATTCAAACGAGTATCGGCTTCCACAATTCTAAATCCGGTTTGGGAATGTTTATCTTCCGGGAGCATAGCCAGTCGATTGGCACTTCGCAAGTATTTCTCCGGGGTGTGATGACTCCCTCCTCTAGTGACCCGAAACTCTCCTGCCAATGGTCCTGCCGGGTCTTTCTGCTTTTCTGCGGAATAAGGAGCATACCAATCCAAGCACCATTCTTCCACATTTCCATGCATATCATAAAGCCCGAATGTATTAGGAGGAGTCTGAGCTACTTTTAAAGATACCGGATCAAAGTCACGAACCACTTTTTGATTCCGATGATAAACTGCAGGTAACCCGTCTCCTGTAGAAAATAGTGTGTATGTGCCTGCCCGACAAGCATATTCCCATTCCGCTTCTGTTGGCAAACGATAGTTTTTACCTTCTTTCCGGCAAAGCCATTCACAAAAGGCAACAGCATCGGAATAACTCACATTGACGACTGCTTCATCATCTTCCAGCGAAACACCGTTTTTTCCTCGTAATGCCCGATGTTCCGGACGGAATGACTCATATTGCGCATTCGTTATTTCAGTGATTCCCATACGAAACGGGCGAGAGATTACTACCTGATGGATAGGAGCCTCATCAAAATCTTCGCCTAATCCGTCACTTCCCATATAAAAACTTCCGGCAGGTATTTCAACCATCGGAATAAAAGACTTGGAAACTTCTTGAGGATGTATTGGCAAACAAAAGGTTATAGCCAATAAAAAAAACTTGTTTTTCATATTTTAATCCTGTTTATATATTATACAATCAACCTATATACAAAAGGACAGTCTTATCTGATTATTTTCCATTCATTAGGGGTGAAAGCAAAAAAAAAGAATCGAAAATTAGGCTCTGATAATTATCTTATTATATATTTGCAACGAAATGAAAAACTACAGAACCTCAAAATAATGAAAATATCTTTTTCTAAACAGACTAAAGAACGGGCTTTCAAACAACTTTATGAGGAGTACTACGCCCCATTTTGTTTGTATGCAAAAAGGTTTGTTGATGATAAAGAAACACGTGAAGACATTGTTTCGGATGTATTCACCTCATTATGGGATAAACTGGATACTGATTCTTTTAATCTTCAATCGAACACCGCATTAGCTTACATCAAAATGTGCGTGAAAAACAGTTGCCTGAACTTCCTGAAGCATCAAGAGTATGAATGGAGCTATGCGGAAAATATACAAAAGAAAGCACCTGTTTATGAAACAGAACCGGATAGCGTATATACTCTTGACGAACTATACAGAATGTTGTATGAAACATTGGACAAACTTCCGGAGAACTACCGCACAGTATTTATGAAAAGCTTCTTTGAAGGCAAAACGCATGTAGAAATTGCAGAAGAGATGAATCTCAGCGTGAAATCCATCAACCGGTACAAGCAAAAGACAATGGAACTTTTGCGCAATGAACTGAAAGACTATCTGCCATTGTTACTTTTGTTAATCTATCGCACCTAACAATCTCTCCTTATCATCATATACTAACTATTACTTGTCCGTCCGGAAAGTATTAACAGTAAAGTTGCTATTGCCTAACAGCAAACTTCCATTCCTTTATATCTAAAGTTGTTTTCGACTAATCATAAACTATAAATGCAAGCTTCGTTTTTATAATCAAAGCTTGCATTTATAAAAATGAAACTTGCAATTATATAATCAAAGCTTGCATTTATAGTTTATAATAGGTGAAAAACAAGTTAACTATTAACCCAAAACAAGTTTATCTATAATGAAGAATAACTTTACTATTAATGATCCAGGCGTAAAATAGTATTTAAACACAAATATCCGAAAGAGATATCAGTAATGCAGGCTCAACCTTTCTTTACCCAAACGGCAAGATTGCGGGCATCAACGGAAAATTCACCGTTTCCTTCCTCATCCAAAGTCACTTCATCCTGAATGCTTCCGGTGATTTCATGCCACACTTCGCCTTTATGCCTTTGCCTAAACTCATCATTTACTACCCGCCTCGTCATTAGACATCAGAAAAACCAGACCAGAGCCGGGATGCTCTTCGTCGCCCATACGAATAAAGCCAATAGTGGAAGGATGATCGAAATATTCAATCTGTCGCCATAAGCGTATTTTCTTCTGGCGCCCAACAAAATATCCAATATCTTGGTATGTGGAGATTTCTCGCCGTTAATACTGTAATAGTCTCCATAAAAGATACAAGGATAGCCGTCCTTCATCATTAAAATCAGTCCATAAGCCAATGGTTTGAACCAATCTTCAATTTGTGATTCAAGAGAACTGCCACGCTGCGTATCATGATTATCGACAATCGTAACAGCCAGCTCACAATGATGTTCGACCAAAGTATTCTTCAGAATATTCCTCAAGTCATAGTTTTTGCCTTCCTGCGATGCCTGAAACATATTATAATGTAATGGGACATCAAACAAATTAACTTTATGTCCGACAGATTCAAGATAGTTGTCCAGTGTTTCCAAATCACCGTTCCAATATTCGCCGACAGCATAGAAGTCTTTTCCTCTCTCACTTCTTACCGCATCGAGGAATTGTTTTATAAATTTGTCTTTCATGTGCTTAATGGCATCCAACCGCATTCCGTCAAGATTAAGTTCGGCAGAAACCCACTTTCCCCAACGGTTCAACTCGGCAACGACTTCCGGATGATCCAAGTCAATGTCATTACATAAAAGGAAATCATAATTTCCATTCTCACCGTCCACTCCTTTGCTCCAGGCTTTTCCTTCTCCCTGAATCTGGAAGATACCACTCCGCTTCTTTGAATCGTCGAAACCTGTTCCTGAAAAATGATACCAATGCCACTTGAAATCCGAATATTTATCTTTGCGACCGTGGAAACTGTATCCAGTCCATCCCTGTATTTCAAACGGTTCTCCCAAAGCTTCGTTCCGTTGATCCGGATTGACTTCTACAACCATGAATTTCTCGGTGAAATCACCTCCAGCTTTATGATTAAGCACCACATCCAGATAAACCGCAATATGATATTTGTGCAATTCGTCAATCATCTCTTTCAGTTCGTCTTTCGTGCCGTACTTCGTCCTTACCGTTCCTTTTTGTTCGAATTCGCCCAAATCATACAAATCATAGGTTGCATATCCTTCATCCTGCTGTTCGTCGGCTTTATAGGCAGGCGGAATCCATACTGCGGTCACACCAATATCGTGAAGATGCGAAGCGTCTTCCTTTAATTGTTTCCATAATTTCCCGTCATTCGGGAGATGCCACTCAAAATATTGCATCATTACACCATTTTCCATATCTGTCTCTTTTTTATATTTAACAATGTATAAAACAAAGCTGATGTTAACAAAGTTCCTTCGTTATCATGAATTATAAGCTAACAAACATGAAAAATTGCAAAGGATAAAACTCTGATTCACAACAGAGTAAATTTATATTAATTATTCCTTTTATTTTCTTATTTACAAAGACAAGCACAGGAACTTTTAATTTTCTATTTGTTTTGCATCATACCATAACGGAATTTACCGGTTCATTTATTCCACTTGTTCATTAAATTATTTATATAGTATTAATATTAAATTAGAATGCATGAGAGAATTGAAAAATCATCCGTCCGCGGATCAATTGGATTCGTATGACAAATATCCGTGTTATTACGGAGATGATTTGGAGTTGGTCTATACTCCAAAACAATCCGTATTTACACTTTGGGCTCCCAGTGCCGGCAACGTCCGATTAAACCTGTATTCGTCCGGAGAAGGCGGAAAACCGGAAGAACAAATCGAAATGGAAATGGCCGACGACGGTGTGTGGCGTACCCGTGTCAACCGTGACTTGAAAGGTTCTTTTTATACTTTCCAGATAGAAAAAGATGGAAAATGGCTGGACGAAACACCCGGCATTTGGGCAAAAGCAGTCGGCATCAACGGCAACCGCGCGGCTGTAATTGACTGGAATGCAACGAATCCCGAAGGTTGGGAATCAGACCGGGCGCCTGAACTAAAAATGTATTCGGACATTATTCTTTATGAGCTGCATCACCGTGATTTCAGCATTGATCCGGACTCGGGAATTGAATATAAAGGAAAGTTTCTCGCCCTGACCGAACCCGGAACTCAAACTCCTGACGGACAATCGACCGGCATAGACCATCTGAAAGAACTAGGTGTAACACATATCCATATCCTACCCTCTTTCGACTTCTCCACAATAGATGAAACAAGCTTAGAAGAAAACAGTTATAATTGGGGATATGATCCCAAAAACTATAACGTGCCGGACGGAAGTTACTCCACCGATCCTGCCAATCCTGTCGCCCGCATCCGGGAATTTAAGGAAATGGTTAAAAGCCTTCATGAGAAAGGTTTCCGTATTGTTCTTGATGTAGTGTATAATCATACTGCCTCGACGGAGCATTCTAATTTCAATTTAACCGTTCCAGGATATTTCTACCGGCATAATTCCGACGGCTCCTACTCCAATGCGTCCGGTTGCGGGAATGAGACAGCTTCGGAACGTGAAATGGTCCGTCGTTACATTATTGAATCAGTGAAATTCTGGGCAAAAGAATATCATATCGACGGTTTCCGCTTTGACCTGATGGGAATACATGACATTGAAACAATGAACCGCCTTAGAGAAGAATTGCTGAAAATCGACCCGACCATTTTCATCTATGGCGAAGGTTGGGCGGCTGCCGACTCCCCGCTGCCTTTCGAACAACGGGCAGTCAAAGAGAATGTAGGCAGATGGAAGGCATTGCCGTTTTCAATGATGAATTTCGTGACGGCTTGAAAGGAAGTACGTTTGATGAACAGGAACCAGGATATGCTTCCGGAAACATAAACGGACATTTCGAACCGGTAAAATACGGAATTGTCGGCGGCACAAGACATCCTCAGGTGGATTATGACGGCTTACTTTATTGTGACGGCCCTTACGCTGGTGCTCCTTCGCAAATGGTCAATTTTGTTTCTTGCCATGACGGATATACTTTGGTAGACAAACTTCAGCTATCCGTACAGGGTGAACATGCGGAAGAAGAATTACCCGCTATCGACAAATTAATACATACAGTACTTCTGACCTCACAAGGAATACCTTTCATCCGTAGTGGCGAAGAAATCATGCAAGACAAGCAAGGGGAACCAAACAGTTACAAGTCTTCCGACTCCGTTAACCGTATTGACTGGGTTTTAAAAGCCCAAAACCGCGATATTTTCGACTATATAAGAGGGCTGATTGCATTGCGTAAAGCACATCCGGCCTTTCGCATTCCAACAGTAGAAGGGTTGGAACAATGGCTGCATTTCCTTGATACGGGAGATTCCGGTATCATTGCTTATACATTGGGTGAATATGCCAATGGCGATATGTGGAAAGAAATATTAGTTGCTTATAATGGCAACCGGAATGAGGCGGGCATTCACCTTCCCGAACAGGATTGGATAGTGGTTTGCAAAGATGGGCAAATCAACTTGGACAGCCAGGAGCACTTGCCGGTGGAGATGTTTCCATCGCAGCTTCTTCCGCTCTGATCCTGTATAGAAACTAAGTCAAAACAATTATCATGATGTACAATTAAAATCAACTCGAATATGTTAGAAAATGAAATTTGGGGAAATTCCATCCAGAACTGGATTATTTCCATACTTATTATTGTTGCTGCGATTGTTCTCGTAAAACTGATATCGCTATTAAGCAAAAAGGTACTTAAACCATTAACAGACCGGACTAAGAATCATCTGGACGATATTATCTTTTATTCTCTCGAACCGCCCATTAAATTTGCTATTATCTTATTGGGCATCTGGATAGCTATTCACAGGCTGGTTTACCCTGACAGCTTCGTAAAGGTAGTCGACAACATTTATCGTATCCTGATTGTGCTGGATATTACCTGGGTGTTTGCCCGTTTATTCGGCGGTTTACTTCAGGTTTATTGGGGACACCGTGACGGTCAGAATAATAAAATGCTACCGATTATCAAAAGGACGATGCTGGTTGTTGTCTGGATTATCGGTCTTGTGATGGCTTTGAGTAATGTCGGGGTCAACATCAGTGCACTACTGGGAACTCTGGGTATCGGCGGTATCGCATTCGCTTTAGCGGCGCAAGACACCGTAAAGAATGTGTTCGGTGCTTTCACGCTCCTGACAGACAAACCGTTCAATATCGGAGATACAATTCGTTTCGATAACTTTGAAGGAACAGTTGTCGATATAGGCATCCGAAGCACGCGAATCATGAACTATGACAAGCGCATCATCACTTTCCCGAACTATAAGATTACCGATTCTTCTATCATCAACATCTCTTCCGAACCGATGCGACGGGTTGTCCTTAATCTCGGACTGACTTATGACACAACCGCAAAAAAAATGAAAGAAGCTTTGGAATTACTGAAAGCCATTCCGAAAAGAGTGGAGAATGTTTCTTCCAATCCTGCTGATGTGGTTGCTGTTTTTACGGAATATTCGGATTCCGCACTCGTCATCATGTATATCTACTTTATTGAAAACAAGGAGACATATTAGGGGTAACTTCGAATATGAATATGGAGATTCTGGATACCTTCAATAAAGCGGGTCTTGACTTCGCCTTCCCGACACGGACAGTTTATATACAAAATGATGAATCGGAACATGAATCAAAAGATACCGGTAAAGCACCAGAATCTAAGGTTGACTCATTAAAATAAGAAACAGATAACTCCATTTAATTCTTCATTTCTTAAAAGGCAAGTTGTATGACCTACTGATTCTCTACGACTTGCCTTTCTTTAGAGGTTAGTCCATTCTTTTTTTAGACATTAAGTATGTCTTCATCATTAGTTTATAGAATAATTTTAGGCACGGATTACTTTGCAAAAGTACTTACCAACAATTGTTGAGCCAAATTACGGCACTCCACACGGTCTATTTTTCCGTTCTCTGTTTGCGGAATGGATTCTGTTGTCAATATATGCTTGGGACGATAATAAGGTTCCAGTATTTCCTGTAGTTTATTTCCGATTTCTTCTATATCGGGCTGACCTGCCAATAACAAAGTGACAGCCTGCCCTAAACGCTGGTCCGGAACTGAAGTAATGACAAAGGACACAGGAATAAACGGACGGAGTAACTTCTCCATTTCTTCTGCTTGAATCTTAATTCCTCCACTGTTAATCACATTGTCTTTCCGCCCTAGAATCATAAAACTTCCATCGGGATAGATACATGCAATATCATTGGTCTGCAATGTTTCGTCACATACCAAAGGGGCATCAATGATTAATGTATTCTCTGCGGATAAAGACAATTTTACTGAAGGAAATGGATAATAATGTTCTGAAGCAGATACTCCGTTCAGACGACGAAGGGCAATATGCGACAAGGTTTCAGTCATGCCATAAGTGGAGTAAACGGCAGTCGGAAGATGGTTTATCTCCGTTTCCAGAGCCTCATCAACGGCTCCGCCTCCTATAATCAGAATATCCGTTTGTTTTAATCGCTCTTTTTCTTCGGGAACCTGCAACGTGTTATAAACTTGCAATGGGACCATTGCCACAAATCTCAAAGGTTCTTTTATATCCGCCAACGGATGACCGGAAGCAGGACGAACAATCAGATTCAAACCTGCAACCAATGAACGTACGACCACCATCATTGCACCGATATAACGAAGATTCATACATAATAATGCCGACTCACCTTTCTTCAAATTCAGAAATTCACAAGTCAGACGCGCACTTTGCATCATTGATCCTTGCGTACCATCAGTTCTTTAGGTATACCCGTGGAGCCCGATGTATGAACTGTAATAACAGGAGAATCATTAAACCATTCGTTCAGGAAAAGATATAAATCCCAATAAGCAGGAGAATGAGCTTCTGCTCCTCCTGCTATCAGTTGGCTTATTTCTTCAAAAGTGTATTCTTTTCCTTTCAGTAGCAAGCGCTGTTGTTGTCGATCGAATATCATCAGAATATCCTTTAAATACCACTAAATACCATCATTTACAAAACCACAGGCAATCTTTTCTGATTTCAAGAGGCACTTCTATATTGTCAGTAAAGAGCATACCCGTTCCCAATCCTTGTGGTAACGGATTATTGAATGTTGCACACCAATGGGCGATAGCATTCAAACCAATGTTGGACTCCAAAGCGGAAGTGATCCACCAGCCGATATGTTGCTTTTCCGCTTCCATAATCCATTCATCCCCTCCACATATTCCTCCGTGGAGAGATGGTTTAATGATGATATATTGCGGACGGATGGTTGCCAGCAGTTTCTTTTTTTCTTCCAGCGTGTTGCATCCTATCAGCTCTTCATCCAATGCTACTGGCAACGGAGATTCAGAAGTGAGCCAAGCCATTTCTTCCCATTGTCCGGCACGAATCGGCTGTTCGATAGAATGTAAATCAAATTCTGACAGACGTTTCAGTTTTTCCATTGCATCACCCGGAGAGAAAGCACCGTTTGCATCTACACGCAACTCTATTTCTTTAGAAGAGAAATGGGTACGAATATGACGTAGTAATGCCAATTCTTTTTCAAAGTCGATAGCGCCAATCTTTAGTTTGACGCAACGGAATCCGGCTTCCATCTTTTTCTCGATCTGGGATAACATGTTTTCAAAATCTCCCATCCAGATCAGGCCGTTGATTGGAATCCCTACCTCTCCACGTGAAAAAGCCGTATCGGACAAAGCCCAACTCCCTGCAAAGAAATGCCAGATAGCCGTTTCCAAGCCAAATAAGATGGAAGGATACTTGCATAGACCATCTTTATCCAATTTTCCTTGTTCTTCCTCTACTTGCCGGCAAGTTCTTATTAATATATCTTCGTAATCAGGGAGATCATCACAACTTAACGCAGGCAAAGGCGCACATTCTCCAATTCCCACTCTACCCGGAAAATCAGGAGAAGTAAAGTGAAGATACCAGACTTTTCGTGTAGTATATGTTCCCCGGGAAGTTCCCGCGGTTGCTTGAAATGAAGCAACCGAGGAATAATATCTATCTTACAATCCATAATGAATATCTTTTCAATCTGCTAATTACTGCACAATCAGTCTTTCATTAGCCTATTATTTTAAGGGAATTTCGGATATTGTTTGAAGTTCGGTTTACGTTTCTCCAGGAACGCATTCTTTCCTTCCTGTGCTTCATCCGTCAGGTAATAAAGTAATGTTGCGTCACCTGCCAACTCCTGAATACCTGCCTGGCCGTCCAGTTCGGCATTCAATCCCGCTTTAATCATGCGCAAAGCCAATGGACTAAGCAACATCATTTCTTCCGCCCATTGCACGTATTCATCTTCCAGCTGTTCCAAAGGTACTACCTTATTCACCAATCCCATATCCAATGCTTCTTGTGCATTATACTTGCGGCAAAGGAACCAAATTTCACGTGCTTTCTTCTGTCCTACCACACGCGCCAGATAAGATGCACCGAATCCGGCATCAAAACTACCCACGCGAGGACCTGTCTGACCGAAAATGGCATTTTCCGAAGCAATGGATAAATCACATACTACATGGAGCACGTGTCCGCCACCAATGGCAAAGCCGTTCACGGCAGCAATCACAGGTTTCGGAATACTACGGATTTGCTTTTGTACATCCAATACGCTCAAACGAGGCACACCGTCTTTCCCGATATATCCGCCACGTCCTTTCACATTCTGGTCGCCTCCCGAACAGAATGCCTTATCACCGGCTCCGGTAATTACAATCACATCAATATCCGCTTCTTCACGGCAAATGCGCAATGCATCACTCATTTCGGCAGTAGTAGTCGGGGTAAATGCATTCCGATAACGTTCACGGTTGATTGTGATACGGGCAATTCCATTATAATAATCAAAAAGAATATCGTCGTATTCTCTGATGGTTGTCCACTCTCTTTGTGTTGGCATAATTTATTTTTGTTTTAATTGATGATAATAATTCTTCAACATACGTGCATCCTTGTTTTTGTTGGTAAACACTTCCAGGAGCACAGGTTGTTCCATAGTTTCCGGCTGGGTGAAAGTTTTCATTGCTTCAGTCAGCTCTTCATCATTTTGTGCCTGCAGATAAAGGAAACCACGTTCCTCCGCCCAGCCTTTGGCTGACGTTTTATGAACTGCTGCAATAAATTTATGTGAGGTGCCCGACATATCCAATCCCGGTAAAGTATGGAAAATCTCTCCTCCTCCGTTATTTAATAAAAGGATACGCAGGTTGGAACGGACGTTGATATTCCACAACGCATTCATATCATAGAAGAAACTTAGATCTCCGATAGCTATGAAATTCAGTTTGTCGGAAGCTGCCGCATAACCGACAGCGGTAGACAACGACCCTTCAATACCACTTGTTCCCCGATTGCAACAAACTTCAATTGTAGGAGGAATCGAATATAGTTGTGCATAACGAACTACCGAACTGTTTGCCAGATGCAATGCACAGGACTCCGGCAAAGCTTTCAATAATGTACCGACAGCCAACATCTCCGAATAGGCAAAATCCGGTTCGGGAATAATCTTACAATAATTCTCCCATACACGGGGATAGTCAGGAGTCCGGTTATCCAGCAGGCTGGCGATCTTCTCCAGAAATTCAAACGGGTCCATCTCGATCACTGTAGTCAATGAGCCGTACAAATCGACCACCTCACCATCCGGCGATACGTGCCAATGCTCTTTAGGCGGATGCTGACGGAGAAACTTCTTCAATCGTTTGGAAACGACATGTCCTCCGTAAGTAATCAGCAATTCGGGAACCATCTGGTCTATCTTCTCTTCGGGCATGGCATAAAGTGCCGCATCGAAATTCTTTACCGGAATACCGGGAACTGTCTGATTGCCGATATGTTCCGTCAACCAGGCAAAATGTTTATATAATAACTTGATATATCTTTTTTCAAACAGATAAATAAGGTTCATCTGACCGATGATAATCATGCGCTTCTGATATTTATTCATCCGGTCGACCAGATCATTATAATCACGGTCATAGACGTTCAATCCCTGATAACGGGTTATCACACGTACTTCCGGGAGTGCATCTACCGTGAATTGAAACAGCGGTTCGGAAATAGGAACATTGATATGCACCGGGCCTTTTCCATGATGATTCGTCTCCAACAAGGCTTCATTCACCAGGCGATTACAATACCATTCATCTTCTTCCGTATGAATCTCCGGAAGATTGACCGACTTCTTTACCAGCGTTTGAAACACACCCGGTTGCGGCACTGTCTGTCCATCCATCTGTCCGATCCAGGCAGCGGGACGGTCTGCTGAAATGACAACTAAAGGAACATTCTGATAAAATGCTTCGGCTACAGCCGGATGAAGATTTAATAATGCAGTACCGGAAGTGCAGCACACAGCAGCAGGCTTACCACCATTCAACGCAAGACCAATGGCAAAATAGCCGGCACTCCGTTCATCCGTCACCGGATAGCAGGTAAAATTCGGATGGTTAGACAGAGTATGTACTATGGGCGTATTCCGACTACCCGGACACAACACAACCTTAGTAATCCCATGCGCCTCGAGCAACGCAACCAACTGGAGTATGTTCTTCTTGTCTGTATACATGATGATAATTATTAGTAGTTTATGATTTTAAAGGAGGCGTTGCAATAAGCCGTTTGATGGTTTGCAACTTCTTTTCCGTTTCCAGCCATTCGTCATTCAATTCCGAAGAAGCCAGTAGTCCACCGCCGGCATAAAGAGTCAGTTGTTCATCTTCAATATGCATGCAGCGCAGATTCACATAGATGTCAGTTCGCCCTTCCGGGTCCAGCCAGCCGATAAAGCCGGAATAATAGCGGCGGTCGTAGCCTTCGTTCTGCAATATAAACCGATAGGCTTCTTCTTTCGGTAAACCGCATACAGCAGGCGTTGGATGCAACACTTTCAAGAGATCTCCCAAACCTTTGTTATCTTTCAAAGAAAACTGGAAATCAGTTTTCAAATGTGACAAAGCACCTGCATAAGCCGGATAAGGCCCGTTCTCCGTAGAATGAATACCCAACGAAAGGAGTTGGCGACGAATGTAAGAAGCTACATAAGCCTGCTCTTTCCGATTCTTTTCATCCCATATTTGGGGCAGTTTACCATCTTGCAAAGGCTGTGTCCCGGCCAACGCTACTGTATTCCATTCATCTTTTTCACCCGATAAAATGATTTCGGGAGTGCTTCCCAACCAGATTCCTGTCTGCGGAGTGTAGCACAAGTATATATATGAATGAATATAACGCCTGCAAGCTGCACGAAATATAGATAAAGGGGAAAAACCGGATACTTTATCAATAGTAAGATGACGTGAAAGTACTAATTTATCAAAAGTATTATCACGCAAAGCATTTATAAAGGTATGAAAGCAGGAGGCATATTCCTCCGTAGAAGAAGTCAGGAACGATTCTTGTCCTTGCATCCGCAAAGCGACTTCCCGTTCTTCTGCCGTATCATTGTCAATCGGCAAAGGTTGCCCCCACTGATCGGTTGAATCAATACGACAGGACACGTCTCACTCACCTGAAACGGAGCGATAACAAATCCTCTCTGTCCATTCAGTTCTTTCAGGTCGTATATCAGACATACCGCTCCTTCCGCCTGTGTCAACAGACGGGGAACTTTCTCCCCGGGAATACGGTAAACAGCAAACGGCTGCTTCCGCTGAATAAATGCATCAATAGTTGTCAAATTACTTATTTCTTCGTCGGTCATCTCTTTTTCATCACACTGTTGACTACCCGTATGGAAGACACCAGTTTGTTTGTTGAAGTAAACACGTCTACATTCCATACGTGGGAGGAACGTCCTTTATGTACAACGGTTCCTACTGCACGCACGGTATCTCCCTCATGTGCAGAAGATATATGGTTTCCGCTGACCTGCATTCCTACTACAATCTCGTCCGGCTGGCAAAGAATCATCGAACCGAGTCCGGCAACTGTTTCTGCCAGTGCAAGAGTAGCCCCCCCATGCAAAATGCCAAAAGGCTGACGGGTACGATGGTCTACCGGCATTGTTGCTTCTACACGATCTTCGTCGGCGTATGTATATTGAATTCCCAAGTTTCCCATTAATGCGTGGCGTGCCTGCGCATTCAGTTGGTCAAGGGGAATTTCGGCTGCACGCACTTCGGATATGATAGCCTTCTCCACTGCAACGGCCACTCCGTCTTCCTCATTCGAAGCAGTCACATAATCGGCACAGGCTTTCACCGAGTCTTGTGAATGTCCCATAGCTATACCCAGCCCCGCCAATTGAATCATTGTTACGTCACACACACCGTCGCCCACAGCAATCACTTCCTCACGCTTCATACCTAGCACCTCCAGCAAAGCACCCAAAGAATTGGCTTTGTCGATGGCGCAGGGAACTACTTCCAGAAAATAGGGCTCCGAACGGAATACGTCCAACGCCCCATTCAGTCGTCTCTTCCAGTGATCTTCCAAACCAAGCAATGCTTCTTCGTCATCGCTCACCAGCATACACTTACAAGGAGCAAAATCAACGGCAGCAGAAAATTCTTCTTCTTTGATTATTTGCAGGTCATTCAACCGGGCTTCATTTTGGATATGTTCATTTTCAGGAGAATCCGTTATGATCGTATCATCATGATAAGTGAATAAAGCAAAACCGTTTTTACGGGCTTTCTTTTTCCAGATACGGCAACATTTCGGGATTAATCCGACGTTCAAACAGAATTTCTCCGTTTTGTGCATTGATAATCTGACAGCCATTATAGGAAAGGATAAAACCTCCATAGTTTCCAAGTTCGAGCATCTTGGCCAGCGGCATTAGGCCATAAGTCGGTCTGCCGGACGCCAGCACAATACGTACTCCCATTTGCTGAACCTTCAACAGGGCAGCCAATGTACGTTTACTAATTTCTTTCGCATCATTGAGGAGTGTTCCGTCTACATCAAGAACCAATAATTTATACTTCATGATTACACGATTTTGATTTAGATTACAAAGGTAGGAAATTGAGTGAACGACAGAAAGCGTAAACAGATAAAATTACTTTAATTTCACTCTCTCAAACGCATTTCCAGATAATCGCGAAGAATTCGGGCGTGATTATACACCGGTTCTTTTGAAGCATAAAGTAGTGTTATCACCGGATGTGGTTTGATAAGAGTCAGAAAATCAGCCATTGATGGAGAAGCATCCAGCTCTTTTTGATACTGCGTGACAAAATCTCCCCAATGTCCGGGAATATCTTCATGAAACCATTTACGTAATGTAGGGGATGGTGTTATGTCTTTTGCCCAATAATCGTATTTCAACCATTCTTTCTTCATTCCGCGTGGCCATAATTTATCTACCAACACCCGGTATCCATCTGTTTCTGAAAAATCTTCGTAAACCCTCTTTATCCTTACCTGTATCATTTCCATTAATATTTAGTTATCAATAGATAAACCGGGAAAAACGAAAATTGTTTAGTAGAACTATTTAATTCCTCAATGTGTCCTGCGCTTTTTTAAATTCATAAGGAGTCATTCCCGTCTTTTTCTTAAAAAGGTTATATAATATCGGGGCACTATTAAATCCGGATTCATCAGCGATGGCACGTATGGTATAGTTAGGATATTTTTTCATTAGCTTGATCGCATAATTAATGCGCAGTCCGTTGATGTACCCATTGAAATTAGTTCCGGTGCATTCTCTTATCATCCGGGCAAAGCGTGCATTATTCAGATGTACAATCTGCGCCAAATCTTCTCTTGAGAGCTCTGGAGAAAGATATAGCTGTTTTTGAACGACTGTATGATTTAATTCCTGGAATATTTTCTTGTTCTCTTCTTCTTCCCCACTTTCTTTGTCTGTTTCGTCCAAAAGTTCATCCTGTTCTTCAGGAGAAATCAATTCCGGTTCCAATTCTGATGAAACCTCCTGTTCCTCGTACACTTCCAATAACTGATTACCATCTTTTTTATTGGCAAATTTCTCGTTTATCAGTTTGGCAAGCATCCTGTTTTTATACTCGATTATATGGTTGAAACGCCACAAACGCCAAAGTATAAACAGGGTCAGCACTACAATACACGCCAAAAAGCAGAGTGAAACATTCCTTATTTTTAGCTGTGAGGCTTGCTCGGCGATGTATTCTTCTTTTTCGGAAGCACCGTACATCGCGTTCAATTCTAATGCAGCATTTTTCCTGTCGGTACTGTTAATGCTATCCGTTATTGCAATGATGGTTTCACGTATTTCTGCGGCTTCTTTATAACGATTCAGCCCCAGATATGCCTGGACTTCCTTATTAAGTATAGTTAAATATTGAGCGTTCAAGGTATCCCGCTGTGTTCTCAACAATTCTTTAAAGTCCTTACAGTTGTCTATTACTGTCTCATATTGTTTGGAAAGAATCAAATAAGGAATCGAATACATCTTGCCATCCGGAGTATGAGATTCTTTTATTGCCAGATATTTTTGATAATATCCTTCTGCTTGCGCATATTTCTTTTCTAAATAAGAAATATAGCCAATTTTGCATATAAATAGCTATATTGACCATCAATGTAGCCTTCGGGACCTCCGGTACTTCTCTAATTTTTTAAGAAGTTTTTCACGTTCATAAGCAAGAGCCAAAGCTTCATCAATACGGGAATCTGTCATTAAAAATCCCATCTCTGCTCCATAATAATAGGAAAGCAGCATCATTTCTCTCATATCCTTTGACCCACGCAGTAATTCAATCGTACGACCAAAATAATTATACGCCTCATCTTTCAATGACAGCCTCCAATTATTCTCTCCTATGCAAAAAAGCAATCTAGCTTCCGCCTCTCTGTCCTTCAGTTTTTGAGCCTGCATAATTCCACTAAGAGCATAATGCATGCTCTCATTATATTTACTCATTATGGATGAAAGTTCAGCTAAATAAACCGTCATCTTCAACATGTGCTTAGGTTCTCTTTGAGAGATGGAATCAAGCAAGTACGACTTCCTTGCATACATAAAAGCTAGTTTATTCATATACATATTACGATATGACAAACTGCGCAATTCATTAATCAGACGCAGAGGGAAGGCTTTTCTGGTTTCGGCCTCATCCAACAACTGTAAAGCACGTTTGGGGTTGGAAATATAAATATCTCTGATATATTTTTCTGTATACAAAGAGTCATTATTTATAATTTTATCAGCCCTTGAAAATTGATTGTGTACAAATAGAAGCACAAAAATACATACCCAAAAACGCATAAAATTCTTAATCGTGTTTAATCATTAATTATCCAAAGGTATGTATTTTCCAAAAAATGTGCAGACACAATTTAAATTTGCAAAATAAAAATAAGAAACATTAGCTAAACATATCAGAGACGTAACATGGTTCCAAGTCAGCTATTCTCCTGAATCACAGCCCAATGCTTTGCTCAATCGCCCTTCAAGGCATACACTTAAGTCAGTCGTTACAAACTTGCCATTATAAAAAAGAGTAAATATGGTAGCCGGAGTAGGTGCATTTTGCGCCTGTTCCATACTTTCCAATTCAATTATTCTCAATGGAATGTCTTTTCTCTTAGCAGCACTGACCAAAGAACCGCGAACGTGAAACTCCGTAAACGGGCAGCGATGGGTATAATAAACGACTATTCCATCCTTATCCGGACACTCACCGCTCAACACGCAATCATTAAAAGAAGGATCAGGAGCAGCCGGGTTTAGTTTCAAACTTAAAAGGCTGAATCCGTAAGGGAGTTTTTCTAT
>ENA-OQDE01000690-OQDE01000690.1-human-gut-metagenome-genome-assembly--contig:-NODE-690-length-17884-cov-3.306527_pt1 | contig 17884 bp, 20 predicted proteins | sample MGYA00242768_ERZ504595 | MGnify/ENA primary metagenome ERZ504595 (study PRJEB26092, sample SAMD00036307) | human gut metagenome | host: Homo sapiens | study: EMG produced TPA metagenomics assembly of...
GTACCCGATGTGCTACCGTACCTTATATTACCGGCGATGGAGTAGGAGCGAAGTGACTCCTGCCATGCAAGCGTAGTGGACGCAGCTATCCGGAAAGCATACGGTGGCAAACGTCGTATCGAATGGAAGAAGTGTTGGCGGGAGAACGTGCCTTCAACGCGACTGGTTCCTGGTTGCCGGATGAAACAATGGAAACCTTTCAGGAATACCTGGTAGGAATCAAAGGTCCGTTGACAACTCCTGTCGGAGGTGGAATCCGTTCGTTGAACGTAGCATTGCGTCAGACACTTGATTTATACGTCTGTCTTCGTCCGGTTCGTTGGTATCAGGGAGTACAGTCGCCTGTCAAATCACCGGAGAAAGTGAATATGTGTGTGTTCCGTGAAAATACGGAAGATATTTATGCAGGTATCGAATGGGAAGCCGGAACTCCGGAAGCTGAAAAGTTCTATCAATTCCTGAAAGACGAAATGGGCGTGACAAAAGTCCGTTTCCCGGAAACCTCTTCTTTCGGTGTGAAACCTGTATCACGTGAGGGTACGGATCGTCTTGTGCGTGCTGCCTGCCAGTATGCGCTCGACCATCATTTGCCTTCCGTAACGCTGGTGCATAAAGGGAATATCATGAAGTTTACCGAAGGTGGTTTCAAAAAATGGGGTTACGAACTGGCGCAACGTGAATTTGGCGATGCTTTGGCAGATGGCAGACTGGTGATAAAAGATTGCATTGCGGATGCTTTCTTACAAAATACACTCCTGATTCCCGAAGAATATTCCGTGATAGCCACCTTAAACCTCAACGGAGACTACGTTTCCGACCAACTGGCGGCCATGGTAGGCGGTATCGGTATCGCTCCGGGAGCAAATATCAACTACCAGACAGGTCATGCCATCTTTGAAGCGACTCATGGAACAGCTCCTAATATTGCGGGAAAAGATGTGGTGAACCCTTGTTCTATAATCCTTTCGGCAGTAATGATGCTCGAATATTTTGACTGGAAAGAAGCGGCTGCTCTGATAGAGAAAGCCTTGGAACAAAGCTTCCTGGACGCTCGTGCTACACACGATTTAGCCCGTTTTATGCCGAATGGAACCTCCCTCTCTACTTCCGCTTTCACTCGTGAGATCGTGGAAAGAATTGAAAAACAAAAGTAACGAATAAAAAACGAAGAAAGATGAAAAAAGAGTACTTGATTTACAAGCTTTCCGAGGAAATGAAGGAAGCTACCCGGATTGATACAGAATTGTTCTCCAAGTTTGATGTGAAGCGCGGATTGCGTAATGAAGACGGCACAGGTGTATTGGTAGGTTTAACCAGAATCGGTAATGTAGTAGGATATGAACGTGTTCCGGGTGGTGGGTTGAAACCCATACCGGGAAAACTGTTCTATCGCGGTTATGATGTAGAAGATATTTCTCACGCTATAATCAAAGAGAAACGCTTTGGCTTCGAAGAAGTGGCTTACCTATTGCTTTCCGGACGTCTGCCGGATAAAGAAGAATTGCTTTCTTTCCGTGAGTTGATTAACGACAATATGCCGTTGGAACAGAAAACGAAAATGAACATCATCGAGTTGGAAGGAAACAACATCATGAATATTCTTTCACGCAGCGTACTCGAAATGTATCGTTTTGACTCAAATGCGGATGATACCTCCCGGGATAACTTGATGCGTCAGAGTATTGAACTGATTTCAAAGTTCCCCACTATCATCGCTTATGCTTATAATATGCTTCGTCATGCTACTTTCGGACGTTCTCTGCATATCCGACATCCGCAGGAAAAGCTCTCTATTGCCGAGAATTTCCTGTATATGCTGAAAAAAGACTATACCGAACTGGATGCACGCACCCTCGACCTATTGCTGATTCTTCAGGCAGAGCACGGTGGTGGTAATAACTCCACTTTCACCGTTCGCGTAACTTCTTCTACCGGAACAGATACTTATTCGGCCATCGCCGCTGGTATCGGTTCGCTGAAAGGTCCGCTTCACGGAGGTGCCAATATTCAGGTTGCCGACATGTTCCAGCACCTGAAGGAAAATATCAAAGACTGGACAAGTGTAGATGAGATAGACACTTACTACACCCGAATGTTGAACAAAGAAGTGTATAACAAAACCGGATTGATCTATGGTATCGGACATGCCGTTTATACGATCTCCGATCCCCGTGCTCTTCTGTTGAAAGAATTGGCTCGTGACCTTGCCCGTGAAAAAGGCAGAGAAACCGAATTTGCTTTCCTCGAACTGCTAGAAGAACGCGCCATCGCTACTTTCGGACGGGTTAAAAACAACGGAAAGACAGTGTCCAGCAATATCGACTTCTATTCGGGCTTCGTGTATGAAATGATCGGTTTGCCGCAGGAAATCTTCACTCCACTGTTTGCCATGGCACGTATCGTAGGCTGTGTGCACACCGCAATGAAGAATTGACCTTCGACGGTAAACGGATTATCCGCCCGGCCTATAAGAATGTGCTTGATGATTTGGCTTATATTCCAATTAAGAAACGCTGATAATAACCAATCCTTTTATTAAATAGATAAGTAATCCCGGATGTGTGTCTGATCATTTCAGGTGTGCATCCGGGAAATTTTACATTTTCTCCTTTTTTATGTTCGTAAAAGAATGTACTTCAGATTCTTTCTATTTTTTGTATCGTCGTTTATCTCATTTTTGTTATTTTTGCGTGTTACAAAATAGATCGATATGAGTATAGATACTTTTAATCTGTTTCTGGGTGTGATGAGCCTGATTGCCTTGCTCGTTTTTATCGCCCTTTACTTTGTGAAAGCCGGATATGGTATTTTCCGCACGGCATCGTGGGGCGTAGCTATCTCCAATAAACTAGCCTGGATATTGATGGAAGCTCCGGTTTTTGTGGTGATGTGTGTGATGTGGATCTATTCCGAACGTCGGTTCGAGCCGGTGGTCTTCACTTTCTTTCTCTTCTTTCAAATCCACTATTTTCAGCGTGCTTTCATCTTCCTTTGCTATTGAAAGGGAAAAGTAAGATGCCGCTGGCAATCATGTCGATGGGAGTTCTTTTTAATCTGCTGAATGGCTATATGCAAGGAAAATGGATCTTTTATCTTGCTCCCGAAACGATGTATCAAGCCGATTGGTTCACTTCACCGTGGTTTATTATAGGCACACTGCTTTTTTTACAGGTATGCTGACGAACTGGCATTCGGATTATATCATCCGGCACTTGCGTAAACCGGGAGATACCCGGCATTATCTGCCTCAAAAAGGAATGTACCGTTATGTCACTTCCGCCAACTATTTTGGTGAAATAGTAGAATGGGCAGGATGGGCGATACTCACTTGTTCACTTTCCGGTCTGGTCTTCCTTTGGTGGACGATTGCTAACCTTGTTCCCCGTGCCAATGCCATCTGGTGCCGTTATCGCGAAGAATTCGGAGATGCGGTGGGAGAACGGAAACGAGTGTTCCCTTTCCTTTATTAGGGATGCTCTTCGTCACGACTTACGTATGACTTAAATAAAAAATCAACTACTATGGAATCTAAACTTTTTAGCCCGGTCACTTTTGGCCCTTTGACGCTGCGGAATCGAACGATCCGTTCGGCAGCTTTTGAGAGCATGTGTCCGGAGAATACTCCACGCAGATGTTGCTGGATTACCATCGGTCGGTAGCTGCGGGGGGAGTGGGTATGACAACAGTGGCTTATGCTGCCGTGACACAAAGCGGACTTCTTTCGACCGTCAATTGTGGTTGCGTCCGTCCATTATTCCCCGTTTACACGAATTGACAAAAGCTGTGCACGATGAAGGTGCCGCAGTAGGTATACAAATCGGGCATTGTGGAAATATGTCCCATAAAAATATATGTGGTGTCACTCCTATATCCGCATCTTCAGGCTTCAATCTCTATTCTCCTACGTTTGTGCGTGGAATGGAAAAAGAGGAGTTGCCGGAAATGGCGAAAGCGTATGGAAATGCAGTCAATCTGGCGAGGAAAGCCGGGTTCGACGCCGTTGAAGTACATGCGGGGCACGGCTATTTGATTAGTCAATTCCTGTCTCCCTACACCAATCACCGGAAAGATGAATATGGCGGTTCGCTCGAAAACCGGATGCGTTTTATGGATATGGTGATGGAAGAAGTGATGAAAACGGCAGGCAGTGATATGGCAGTTTTCGTAAAAATGAATATGCGCGACGGCTTCAAAGGAGGAATGGAGATTGACGAATCCATACAAGTGGCCAAACGACTGTTGGAACTTGGCGCTCATGGATTGGTGTTGAGTGGTGGTTTTGTCAGCAAAGCGCCGATGTATGTAATGAGAGGTGCCATGCCGATTCGTTCGATGTCTTACTATATGAATTGTTGGTGGCTGAAATACGGAGTCCGTATGTTTGGCAAATGGATGATACCCTCTGTACCCTTCAAAGAGGCCTATTTCCTTGAAGATGCACTGAAATTCCGTGCGGCTCTTCCGGATGCGCCGTTGATTTATGTCGGTGGCCTTGTTTCCCGTCAGAAAATAGATGAAGTGCTCGATTCCGGTTTTGATGCCGTGCAGATGGCGAGAGCATTACTGAACGAACCGGGATTCGTGAACCGGATGAAACAGGAGGAACAAGCACGCTGCAACTGTGGACACAGTAATTATTGCATAGGACGTATGTATACGATAGAAATGGCTTGTCATCAACATTTGAAAGAACAATTACCTTCCTCTTTACAAAAGGAGATTGATAAACTGGAGAAAAAATGAGTGAAATGAAATGGGCAATCATCACCGGTGCGGACGGAGGAATGGGAACAGAAATAACACGTGCCGTAGCCAAAGCCGGTTATCGAATCATTATGGCTTGTTATCATCCGAAGAAAGCGGAGGTTGTTCGTGAACGTTTGAGCAAGGAAACAGGAAACCCGGATTTGGAAGTAATAGCTATCGATTTATCTTCTATGCAATCCGTAGTTGCTTTTGCCAGTCAGATCTTAGAAAGGAATCTTCCCATCTCTTTGTTAATGAATAATGCCGGAACGATGGAGACAGGTTTTCATACTACTTCCGAAGGATTCGAACGAACGGTAAGTGTGAACTACATGGGACCTTATCTGCTTACCCGGAAATTAATTCCGCTGATGGTGCGTGGAGCGCGTATCGTAAATATGGTTTCCTGTACATACGCAATCGGCAAGCTCGACTTCCCAGATTTCTTTCATAGAGGGAAAACGGGAACGTTTTGGAGGATTCCTGTTTACAGTAACACGAAGCTGGCTTTATTATTGTTTACTTTCGAACTTTCCGAGCAACTTCGAGAGAAGGGGATTAGCGTCAATGCTGCCGATCCGGGAATTGTTTCTACTGATATCATCACTATGCACAAGTGGTTCGATCCGTTGACGGATATTTTTTCCGTCCTTTTATCCGTAAACCCAAGAAAGGGGCTTCTACGGCAATCGGTTTACTGTTGGACGAAAAGGAAGCCGGTGTGACAGGGCAACTGTATGTCAATAACCACCGGAAAAACTTGTCTGATAAATACACGAATCATGTGCAGAAAGAGCAGTTGTGGGAGGTAACGGAACGTGCGTTGGCGAGTTGGCTGAAGTAGGGTTTCTTTTCTTTTTTATTTAATTATCCAGTATTTACTTATATATAGGTATTGTACATATCTATATACCTCATTTTTGTTGTCTTTATTTTTACCAATAGATAGGGATTGTTTAGCACTTCTTTTTCTGCTTACCTTTGCATCGCTTTTAGAACAATGAAAAGGTTATAAAGTAAAAAGGAGATGAGCAATAAATATTTTTTAGTTTTTCTGGCATTCTTGTTTTCCGTATCCGTATATTCACAACATGGGCGTCATCGTAGTAGTTTAATTTCGGGCAGAGTGATGTCCACAGAAAAAGAAGTGGTGGATTTTGCGACAGTTTATCTGAAAGGAACCAACCAAGGATGCTATACAGATGAAAAAGGTATATATCATTTGAAAACTACAGCAGGTGAATATACACTCGTCGTTTCGGCTATCGGTTATCAAACGGTAGAAAAGAAAGTTAAATTAGCCAAGGGAGAAAGAATAAAAGTAAACGTCACTATCGCGCCGGCGGTAAAAGAACTGGGAGAGGTGCTGGTCACGACATCCGGAGTCGGCCGTGTGAATCAGTCTGCTTTTAATGCGGTAGCCATTGATGCGAAGAAATTGCATAACAGTACGCAGACTTTGGCGGGTGCACTGACTAAAGTGCCCGGTGTAAAACTCCGCGAATCAGGTGGAGTGGGGTCGGATATGCAATTGTATATCGATGGCTTTAGCGGAAAACATGTGAAAATCTTCATTGACGGCGTACCACAGGAAGGAGCCGGTGCTGCATTCGATTTGAACAATGTTCCTATTAATTTTGCTGACCGTATAGAAGTCTATAAAGGAGTGGTTCCCGTAGGATTCGGAACCGATGCCATTGGGGGAGTGGTTAATATTGTCATCAACAAACAACCCGGAAAGTGGTTTATGGATGCTTCCTATTCTTACGGATCGTTTAATACTCATAAATCATACGTGCGCTTCGGACAAACGTTTAAGAATGGTTTTATGTATGAAGTCAATGCTTTTCAAAACTTTTCGGATAATGATTATTATGTAGATACTTACGTACGCGAATTTGAGATTAAAGAAGATGGAAGCGTACGTTTCCCGCCACTTGACAAAAATAAGATTTATCATCTGAAACGTTTTAATGACCAGTATCATAATGAAGCCGTGATTGGAAAAATCGGCCTGGTAGGAAAGAAATGGGCAGACCGTTTGGCGTTGAGTTTCAATTATTCCCATTTCTATAAAGAGTTACAAACAGGCGTTTATCAAGATGTCGTGTTCGGTGAAAAATTCCGCAAAGGACATTCGTTGGTCCCTTCTTTAGAATATTACAAAAAGAACTTATTGGTGAAAAACCTGGATCTGCTGTTGACTGCCAATTACAATCATAATATCACCAACAATGTCGATACCGCTTCGCGGGCTTACAACTGGCGTGGAGATTTTTATGAAAAAGGCAGCCGGGGAGAACAGTCTTACCAGAACAGTGAATCTAAAAATAAAAACTGGAATGGGACGCTGAAGATGAATTACCATATCGGACAGGCGCATACGTTTACTTTCAGTCATGTAATCAGTGATTTTGAACGTACGAGCCGCTCTACCATCGGTGCTTCTTCCAAATTCACGGACTTTTCTATTCCTAAAATCACCCGTAAAAACGTCAGCGGGCTTTCTTACCGTCTGATGCCGTCGGACAGATGGAATGTGTCGGCATTTGCCAAATATTATCGGCAATACAACAAGGGACCGGTATCGCAGAATACGGATGGAATAGGCAATTATATCAATCTGTCCAATACGGCAAGTGCTCTTGGATATGGAGCGGCAGGTACCTATTTTATATGGAAAGATCTTCAGGTGAAACTTTCGTACGAAAAGGCTTTCCGCCTGCCGACCACGGACGAACTCTTTGGAGATGAAGACCTTGAAGCTGGTAAAATGAATCTGAAACCGGAGAAAAGTGATAATGTCAATTTGAGTTTCAGCTATAATCATCAGTTTGGCAAGCATGGATTGTATGCCGAGGCCGGTTTGATATATCGGGATACGAAAGATTATATAAAAAGAGGACTGGACGTATTGGGAGGAACAAGCTACGGATATTATGAGAACCACGGTCACGTAAGGACCAAAGGGTATAATTTGTCATTGCTTTATAGCTTCTCGCGTTGGTTTGATATAGGAGGAACATTCAATAGCATCGATACTCGTGATTACGAAAAGTTTCTGGCGGGTTCCTCTTTGCAAGAAAGCATGCACTATAAAGTGCGTATGCCGAATCTGCCCTATCGTTATGCTAATATCAATGCAAATTTTTATTGGAATGACCTGTTTGTCAAAGGAAATGTGTTGAGCATCGGCTATGATAGCTACTGGCAGCACGATTTTCCTCTTTACTGGGAGAATCTCGGAGATAAAGATTCAAAGAATATGGTGCCGGAACAGTTTTCTCATAATCTGTCTTTGTCCTACACCATGAAGAATGGACGTTATAATGTATCATTTGAATGTCGGAATTTCACCGATGCCCAACTGTTTGACAATTTTAGTCTGCAAAAAGCGGGGCGCGCATTCTATGGAAAGTTCAGAGTGTTTTTCGGTAAATAATAAGAGTAAGTTTTTAGTATCAATCAATAATAAAGAATATATGAAGAAGTTTTTATTACAGCTTTTGCCATAGCTTTTTGCTTGAGTAGCGGTGTGTTTGTGGCATCTTGCGACGATGATAATAATCCGGTGGATAACCCGCCAATTGATGGAGAAACGGCTTATGTGGTGGCTGCCACAACCGGTGAAGCAAGTTATTTGGTAGTAGCCAATTCTTTGGATGAAGGAACAGTGTCGACTCAAGGGAATGGAACCGAGGTGATTGGCGGTACCTATTGGGTATATAAAGGATTGGATTATGTGTTTGCTTTAGTTTATAATAAAGGTGGCGCAGGTACAGGAGCTTCCTATTATCTGGGGGCAGATGGTAAAATGAAAGAAAAGTACACATACACTTATAATCGTATCACGTCTTATGGAACCTGGGGGGATAAAGTGGTGACTGTTTCCACCGGGGACTCGAAAATAACAGATGAGGATCAGAATGTGGCTCAAGCATTGTTGTTCAACTATTTGGATGCGACCGATGGCAGTCAGGAAGAGGGTACCTTGCTTGCCGAAAATTACTTGGGTAATGGTGAAAAAGTTTCATGGGCAGGTCTGGTTGAAGCTAACAATAAGATTTATACATCTGTCATCCCAATGGGAATGAGTAAGTACGGTATTAAAAAATGGCCGGAAGCTGTGACAGATCAGGAACTTGTGACTAAGACTGACGGTGGTAGCGGCAGCGGTGCATATACAGCCGGTGTCATTCCTTCTACACAATACCCGGATAATGCTTATGTGGCAATTTATAGTGGCACGAACTTCAATGAGACTCCGGTGATTGCCAAGACTGATAAAATAGGCTATGCATGCGGTCGTATGCGTTCACAATATTATCAGACCATTTGGGCCGCTGATAATGGTGACGTCTATGTGTTCTCTCCCGGATATGGACGTACGGCAGTTTCATCTTCAGATTTGAAGAAGGTAACAGGACAGAAACCTTCGGGCGCAATGCGTATCAAAGCAGGTGCAACAGATTTCGATCCGGATTACTATGTGAACTTTGAAGAGATAGGCACTAAACATCCTATTTTCCGTTGCTGGCACATCTCTGAAGATTACTTCCTGCTTCAATTGTATAAAAAGGGAGCGGAAGATATGATTAATGGCGGTACAAGTGCAGATGTTAGCGAATTAGCTGTTTTCAAGGCGGAAGATCAGACGATTATGCCTGTTACAGTCTGCCGGCTGACGGAAAGTTTGGTGGCGAGCCTTATGGAGAAAAAGGGTATGCTTATATGGCTGTCACTGTGACTACGGGCGAGAAACCGGCCTTCTATAAAATAGACGCAAAAACAGGCAAGGCAGTCAAAGGTTTAACGGTAGAGGCTGACGCTATCACTACGGTAGGTAAGATGGAATATCTTTCAAAATAATACAGTCGGTTAAATAGAGAATCTTTTGTAGATAAAAGCCTGCCGAGCGGAAAGCTTTGCAGGCTTTTTCAAGAAATAGGATTGAAAACATGAAAAAAATATTCAGAAAGATACATTTGTGGCTTTCCGTCCCTTTCGGACTGATAATAACTCTTGTCTGCTTTTCCGGTGCCATGCTGGTATTTGAAAATGAGGTGAATGAGTGGTTTCGACGCGATCTTTACTACGTGGAAACGGTAAAGGAGTCTCCTCTTCCTATGGATAAGTTGCTTGAAAAAGTGGCGACGACATTGCCTGACAGTGTATCGGTGACCGGTGTCAGCATATCTTCTGATCCCGGACGTGCGTATCAGGTTAGTCTTTCCAAACCACGTCGTGCATCTTTGTATGTAGACAGTATACGGGTGAAGTAAAAGGAAAAAGCGAGCGTAGCGGCTTTTTTATGTTTATGTTCCGAATGCATCGCTGGCTGCTGGATAGTATGAATCCGGGAAATGAAGGAATCTTTTGGGGCAAAATGATTGTAGGTGTCAGTACGCTTTTACTTGTTTTTGTACTGATTTCGGGAATTGTTATTTGGTGGCCGCGTACACGTAAAGCATTGAAGAATAGCCTGAAAATAACAGCAACAAAAGGTTGGAGAAGGTTTTGGTATGATTTGCATGTGGCAGGTGGAATGTATACTCTGATCTTTCTACTGGCTATGGCACTGACGGGATTGACCTGGTCTTTTCCGTGGTATCGGACGGCTTTCTATAAGGTCTTCGGGGTAGAAGTACAGCAACGTGCCGCCCAAGGACATGAACAGAAAAGTGATGCTCAAAAGAGAGATACCAAACTGGCAGCCCATCGGGAAAAGAAAAGAGAAGGAAATGAGGTTCGAAAGGGTGAAAGAAGCGGACGTCCGGAAAACAATCACAGTGATATGTACTCGGTAACTTCACCATTCGTTTATTGGCAAGAGATTTATGATAAACTAAGACGTCAGAATCCGGAGTATAAGCAAATCAGTATTTCTTCTGGTACGGCAAGCGTGTCTTTCAACCGTTTCGGGAATCAGCGGGCATCTGACCGTTATTCTTTCAATACGGATAATGGTGAATTTACAGAAACAAGTCTTTATCAACATCAAGACAAGTCGGGAAAGATTCGTGGTTGGATTTATTCTGTGCATGTTGGTAACTGGGGAGGAATGTTTACTCGCATACTTACCTTTATTGCTGCCTTATTGGGGGCTGCACTACCACTGACTGGATATTATTTATGGATAAAAAGACTCATAAAGGTACGGAAATGAATGAAATTTTTTCCTACTATAAAGTTGAAAAACATAAAAACATCTGCCACCTGCAACGAAACGCGTGTAATTCACTAGTTAATAGATAGTTGTAACGTTGCAGATACCTGTGGCAGATAGGTTGCAGATAAAGTATCTGCCACACGTTATATAATCAAAGAAAAAGCCTTGATTCCTTTATCCAAAGCTATGGGATAATTGGGGTGACTCTATGGAGAATTTGTGGTATCTCTACGGGGAAACGACAGTATCCTTACGTAGAAACTGTAGTGTCCCGCCTTAGAAACTCTCGTTTCCTGCCGTGGAAATTGTAATTTCTAATGCCGGAAACGACAGTTCCCCGCCTGGAAACGGGAAGTTAATGTATACAATAAACTTTTGCACCCATGGAGAATTGGCTTTGCAAGGCTTATACTGTGTGGCAGATACTTTGATCTGCAACCTATCTGCAACAGTATCTGCAACGCTCTAACTATTTATCAACTAGTGCATTACATGCTTTTCGTTGCAGGTGGCAGATGTTTTCATGTTTTTTCAACTTTATAGTAGGAGGATTACGCATCAAAATTAGGGTCGCAACCGTAAGTCATAAAACAAATTCACCTCTGTGTCCTCCGTGTCCTCTGTGGTGAAAAGAAGCATTGAATAAATGAAAGAAGAGCGGTGAATGATAAGGAAATCTCCTGTTCATCCACCGCTCTTTATCTTATATTATATACTGATATAAGCTGAACTCCTAAAAATAAAAAGATTAGATTGAAAGCTCTTTCAATACAGTGACAAGATCTCTCTTGATTGGTTTGTCATTCTTAATAGCCTTGCTAAACGGTACGTAAACGATTTCATCATGTTCGATTCCGATCATTACGTTACGTTGATCTTCCATAATAGCGTCGATAGCAGCAGCACCGAGGCGGCTTGCCAGGATACGGTCGTGGGCAGTCGGGCTACCACCACGTTGCAGGTGACCTAAGATCGTCACACGTACATCGTATTGCGGGTATTCGTTTTTCACACGTTCGGCATAATGCATGGCTCCTCCGGTCAGTTCGCTTTCGGCTACCAATACAATACTACTGTTTTTTGATTTACGGAATCCGTTCTTGATAAACTCTTCCAGTTGGTCGACTTCCGTACTGAATTCCGGAATAATAGCAGCTTCCGCTCCCGAAGCGATCGCTCCGTTCAGTGCAAGGAAACCGGCGTCACGTCCCATCACTTCTACAAAGAACAAACGTTCGTGTGAAGTGGCCGTGTCACGTATTTTATCCACAGCGTCCAATATCGTATTTAATGCAGTGTCATATCCGATAGTAGTATCTGTACCGTAAAGGCATTATCAATAGTTCCCGGCAGTCCGATACATGGAACATCAAATTCCTGTGCAAAGATGCGTGCACCTGTCAGTGAACCGTCTCCACCAATGATAACCAAGGCATCAATGCCTTCTTTTTTCATATTATCATAAGCCAACTGGCGACCTTCCGGAGTCGTGAACTCTTTACAACGGGCTGTTTTCAAGATAGTACCACCCAACTGTATGATATTACTCACATTCTGACTCTTAAATTCTTTGATTTCACCTGTGACCAGACCTTTATAGCCTCTGTATATACCTTTGACTTGCAATCCATTGTAGATAGCTGCACGTGTCACTGCACGTATAGCAGCGTTCATTCCCGGAGCATCACCTCCGGAGGTCAAAATTCCGATACACTTAACTGTTCCCATATAACAATCTCTCATTAATTAGTTTGACGCGGCAAATGTACAATAAAAAGTTGAAAGCAGCGGTTATGAAGTTTTTTTTCGTATGAAGAAAACATTAAAAATGTTCAAATAGCCCTTTCTTGCTTTCTTTTTATTCATTCGTGTTACTTTGCCGTTTTTTCTTATGTTGCTTTGCTATTATTCTTTTATGAATAAAGCAATTATTCTTTGATAAGCGTCCGAATGTGATTGTAAATCTTCTCCATCAACCATTTCGGAGTAGAAGTCGCCCCACATACACCAATCGATTTTACGTTTTGAAGAAGAGAAGGATCGATTTCTTTCTCGTTATCTATCAAATGCGAATTAGCGTTCACCTTCAAACATTCTTCAAACAGCATCTTTCCGTTCGAACTCTTTTTGCCGCTGACGAAGAAGATCAAATCGTGTGTAGCCGCAAACTCCCGGAGCTTAGGCATACGGTTGGCAACCTGACGGCAGATCGTATCATAATATTCGAAAGTCGCCTCCGGTGAAATATGTTGTTTGAAGTATTCTACGATTTCCTGAAATTCGTCCAGTGACTTGGTTGTCTGTGAGAAAAGGCGGATACTTTTGTTTAAATCCAGCTTTTTGGCTTCCTCTGCCTTTTCAATCACAATTGCTTTTCCGTCTGTCTGCCCTACCAGCCCCAACACTTCAGCGTGTCCGCTCTTGCCGTAGATGACAATTTGCTTTTCTTCGTCACTGTCTGCCAGATAGCCTTGTCGGATGCGTTTCTGCAAACGTAATACAACCGGACAGGTCGCATCGATAATCTCGATCTTATTTTCACGGGCAATCATATAAGTTTCCGGTGGCTCTCCATGCGCCCGGAGTAATACTTTTGCATTTTTCAATTGCTTGAATTCTTCCCGATTGATGGTGATTAATCCCATCGTTTTCAGCCTGTCCACTTCCCGGCTATTGTGCACAATGTCTCCGAGGCAATAGAGTGTTTCTCCCTTTGCCAACTCTTCTTCTGCCTTATGAATGGCTGTCACCACACCAAAGCAGAAGCCGGAACCTTCGTCTATCTCTACCTTGATCATAAAACAAACTATTTACTTACCTTATTAAATTGTTCGAAAAGCCATTTTTTCTGCTCTTCAATCGATAAGTCGGTATTATCCAGGAGCAGCGCATCTTCTGCTTTGCGCAGCGGACTTACTTCACGGTTTTGATCGATATAATCCCGTTGTTTCACATTTTCCAGAATCTCGTCGAAGCTGGCTTCCTGTCCCTTTGCTTTCAGTTCGTCATAACGGCGTTGAGCACGGATTTCGGGAGTGGCGGTTACAAATATTTTCAGTTCCGCATCCGGGAAAACAGTGGTACCTATGTCCCGGCCATCCATGACAATCCCCTTCTCATTTCCCATTGCTTGTTGTTGAGCTACCATTGCTTCACGTACGAAGTCGAGCGTACTGATAGGACTCACTTTGGAAGAAACCTCCATCGAACGGATTTTATTCTCTACATTCACACCGTTGAGATAAGTGTCGGGACGTCCGGTTTCCTTATTCAGCCGGAACGATATATGAATGTCCTTAATTTCTTTTTTCAGTCTTTCCGTATCGATAACGTCTCCGTCGAAAATTCCGTTTTCTATACTGTATAAGGTGACCGCACGATACATGGCTCCGCTGTCAATGTAAATGTAGCCCACTTCACGGGCAAGATCTTTGGCCATTGTACTTTTTCCACAAGAGGAAAAGCCATCGATTGCAATTGTTATCTTTTTCATATTCAGTTCATCTGATTTGTTCGCCAAAGATACGGTAAATTTGAAAATCAACCATAAGTTTGCCGTTAAAAGGAGCAAGACAAGTACGAAAGAATTAAAAAAGTTAAAAAGCCGGATAAAAAGAGGCAAAGAGGGGAACGAATACATGAAAATGTACTATATTTGCCCGGAGACACATGAAAGGACACTTTTTTTTAATCATTATATTAATAAATTTATGGAAGTTAAAAAATCACCCAAGGCAGACCTGGAAGGCAAGAAGTCTACATGGTTGCTCGTTGGTTACGTGGTAGTTCTAGCTTTCATGTTCGTGGCGTTCGAATGGACCCAGCGTGACGTGAAGATAGATACAAGCCAGGCAGTAGCCGATGTCGTGTTTGAAGAGGAAATTATTCCTATTACCGAAACCCCTGAACAAGCAGCTCCACCACCACCTGAAGCTCCAAAGGTAGCAGAATTGCTGGAGATTGTGGATGATAAAGCTGATATTGAGGAAACAACAACTATTATCAATGAAGATAATCAAGCTCGTGTAGAAGTAAAATATGTGCCTGTACAAGTGGTTGAAGAAGAACCGGAAGAACAGACTATTTTCGAGGTTGTAGAAAATATGCCGGACTTCCCGGGTGGACAAGCAGCTTTGATGCAGTATCTGGCAAAAAATATTAAATATCCGACTATCGCACAGGAAAACGGAACTCAAGGACGTGTTATCGTACAGTTCGTTGTTAACAGAGACGGTAGTATCGTAGATGCGAAGGTTGTACGTAGCGTCGACCCGTATCTGGATAAAGAAGCCCTCCGTGTGATTAATACCATGCCGAAGTGGAAACCAGGTATGCAGCGCGGAAAACCGGTACGTGTTAAATTTACAGTTCCTGTGATGTTTAGATTGCAGTAATTTGTAACACTATAAATGGAGAGGCTGCTTTCGGCAGCCTCTTTTTATTCATTAATTTTTTTATTCATCATGTTTACAGCTTCTCAATTACTCGATAAGATAAATAATCATATTTCTGAAATCCAGTTTACCCGGACGCCGAAAGGACTTTATGAACCGATTGAATATATCCTTTCTCTGGGTGGGAAGCGGATACGTCCTGTATTAATGTTGATGGGATATAACTTGTATCGGGAGGATGTTGCGTCTATATACGATCCTGCCACTGCGATTGAAGTTTACCACAATCACACCTTGTTGCATGATGATTTGATGGATCGTTCGGATGTGCGCAGAGGGAAACCTACCGTGCACAAGGTCTGGAATGATAATACTGCTGTACTTTCGGGAGATGCTATGTTGATTCTGGCATTTCGGTATATGACGGGTTGTCCACCGGAACACCTGAAAGAAGTGATGGATTTATTCAGTTTGACTACACTCGAAATCTGTGAAGGACAGCAACTGGATATGGAATTTGAATCTCGCTGTGACGTTACAGAAGACGAATACATTGAAATGATTCGTTTGAAAACAGCCGTGTTGCTTGCGGGTAGTCTTAAAATAGGTGCAATTCTGGCAGGAGCGACTGCTGAAGATGCAGAAAATCTATATAATTTTGAATGCATATTGGAGTAGCATTCCAGTTACAGGATGATTTGTTGGATGTATATGGTGATCCGGAAGTGTTCGGGAAGAAGATAGGTGGAGACATCCTCTGCAATAAAAAAACATATATGCTTATCAAAGCACTGAACCGTGCGGATGAAAAGCAGCATGCTGAATTGAATCGTTGGTTGAATGCGGAGGCTTTTCAACCTTCTGAAAAAATCGAAGCGGTAACTGAAATCTATAATCAGTTGAATATCCGCAATATTTGTGAAAGCAAAATGCGTGAATATTATACGTTCGCTATGGAAAGTCTGGCGGCGGTAGCTGTTGCGGAAGACAGAAAAAAAGAACTGAAGAATCTGGTGAAATTATTAATGTATCGTGAAATGTAGTTAAGTATCGGAGATATGCCTTATAGACGACTACCAAATACTGATCAAGCAAGAGTCGGGCGCTGAAAGCGGCTGTCGAAAAGGGAGAGATGTATAATGTGCGTGACTTGGCTATTACATTGAAGACATTATTTGAAGCGCGTAACTTTTTGCATCGGTTTGAGGCAGCGCAAATTTATTATACCCAGTGCTACGATAATCAGTCGCGTGCCAGCCGTAAACACCAGATGAATGTGAAGACTGCCCGGCTGTATATCTCTCATTTTATTCAGGTGCTCAATTTGGCAGTGCTTCGTGATGAAATCAAGGTGGCACATAAAGAGTTATATGGCTTGCCTGCTTCCAATACCGTACCGGACCTGTTGAGTGAAGCCTCTCTGGTAGAGTGGGGGAAGAAAATAATCGAAGGCGAACAATTAAGGACCACTCAAGGTGGCATACCTATTTATAATCCGACTATTGCACGCGTAAAAGTGCATTATGATATTTTTCTGGAAAGCTATGAACGGCAGAAGAACTATCAGGCATTAACCAATCGTAGTCTTGATGAACTGGCGTCTATGCGTGACCGTGCCGATGAATTGATTTTGGATATCTGGAATCAGGTAGAAGCCAAATACCAGGATGTCACTCCCAATGATACCCGATTAGAAAAATGCCGCGACTATGGACTGATATATTATTATCGCTCCAGCGAAAAAATAAAAGAAGAAAAAGAAATATCATGTTGATCGATACTCATTCTCATCTTTTTGTTGAAGAATTTACCGAAGACCTGCCATTGGTGATGGAACGTGCGCAGAAAGCGGGAGTTCCTATATTTTTATGCCCAATATAGACAGTACGACCATTGATGCTATGTTGTCGGTTTGTAGGGATTATCCGGGATTTTGCTATCCGATGATCGGACTGCACCCTACTTCTGTCAATGAATCGTATGAACAGGAATTAGCGATTGTTCACAAATACTTGTCGACTTCCCGTGAGTTTGTGGCTATCGGAGAAATAGGTCTTGATCTTTATTGGGACAAGACTTTTCTGAAAGAGCAAATCTTGGTTTTTGAAAAGCAAATAGAGTGGGCGCTGGAATATGGTCTTCCCATTGTAATCCATTCAAGAGAAGCGTTTGAATATATATATAAGGTAATGGAACCCTATAAAAATACCCCATTAACCGGCATTTTTCATAGTTTTACTGGGACATCGGAAGAAGCGGCGAAATTGTTGGAATTTGAAGGATTTATGTTAGGTATCAATGGAGTTGTAACTTTCAAGAAATCGACTTTGCCGGAGGCATTGACGACTGTTCCTTTAGAGCGCATTGTGCTTGAAACCGATTCTCCCTATTTGGCTCCTGTGCCGAACAGGGGAAAGAGGAATGAAAGTGCCAATGTGAGAGACACACTCATGAAGGTGGCGGATATTTATCAGATGGATCCGGAGTATGTGGCACAGGCCACTTCTGTGAATGCGTTAAAAGTGTTCGGAATCCGCAAATAAGGTTCGAAAGGTTTTAAATTATATTAATTTGC